>JAEEGJ010001924.1_pt1 | contig 284299 bp, 202 predicted proteins | sample 8958761 | NCBI WGS metagenome assembly JAEEGJ01 (sample SAMN16246546, study PRJNA631951) | gut metagenome | biome: gut microbiome; feature: rumen; material: RS-attached | host: Bos | place: Iran: Karaj | collected 2018-10 | reverse complement strand
GAGAACGTGACGAGCCCCAATATCTTTTTGCCGAAGTTCGGTGAATGTACCTTGGATATTGGCTCTCAAGAAAACGTCGGTTATGTAGGTCTTAAGACAACCAGAAAAATGAACGAGGAGGAGATGCTTCCTTTGTTCGAATACATGAAGGAGAGCATGTCTATAGGTGTTCATTACGATGACGGGGGCTATGGAGTGCCTCCCGAACCGCATAGGATAAACCACTTCTGGCCACTTCCACAAGGAGAAGTGTATATGAAATGGCATGGCTTAGATGATTTTAGTTGGTACAATGGACTGGACCACGTCAGAATAGAGCTTTGGGACGACTCTCGCTTGAGGGAGTGCAGGGATGAGGTGTACTGGAGGTCGGAAGTGGACTGAAACTACTAATAGCCCATGGTTGTTTCTTGGTTAGTATTAGTAACGAAAATATACAATATAAAAGTTGTTCCCGACACGGATTAGGATAGATAGGGAAGATAGCGTATGTTCATGAAGTGAAGGCTAATTGTCAAGTGACTGCACAAAAAAAGAATTTAACGACCCAGTCTACCATAGAAGTCAAGGTTTCCATTCCTATCGCAGAGTACATCAATCCAAGAAAACATATACCCGGAAAATAAAACATTAGCAGCAGTTCTCTTTTTTTTCTGCCTTTTATTTGGAAAATGAGAAAATAAATCGTATATTTGCATAAAAATTGAAAATACAGTTTAACCATAAAGAGTGAAGCCCTATGCCTAGAAAGATGAACGGGATGCCTTTTGAAGCACATCCATCACCCCAGAAAGATGAGAATGGTAATTCGTTGTTATACGTGACACCCCAAAGTGGGTTGAAGAGGACACTCCGGGATATGGAGAATTACTTCAGTGACCAGTATTCTTTACGCCATGGAGATATGACCCGCGTGTTCATGGCCTTTATGGAGGCTGCTCCCAAATGGATGGCAGGAGGTTTCCGTATAGAAACTCCTATAGGAACGTTTTCTGCAAAGATTGAGTTAAAGCGTGATATTACGAATCCTGATGATATCAAGCATACCGATGTAGAACTAAAAGGGATAGACTTCAGACCGTCAAAAGAGTTTGAGAAGGAATTGAAGATAAGTATTGGCAGCGACGGTTTCCGATATATACGCAAACCAACCTCCAGCCGCATTTTGAATAATATACAGCATTTGGAAGAGGCACTTCACAAAAGCATCAAGGCAAATAACGGTTATACGACGGTTGCAAGTTTTGCTATGTATAGCCATCTTACCGAGTACTCAGCCCGCAAACAACTTGACCATTGGTGTTATGGTGATAACCCCAAGTTGAAAATGTCTTGCGTCAGTCATGCCCATATCTACACAGAGATATAATCCTTAGTAAAAAAACATCATCAACTTTTAAGTCCTCCCGTGCCTTTAGGCAGACGACCATTTGCCTTCAGGCAAACGGTCATTTGCCCCTAGGCAAACGATAGTGCGCCTATAGGCAATCTCCCTTCGCAGCCGACTCATTCTCCCGATTGAGTCGGCTGCTTTTCCTTTTTGAATTAGCTGGCCGCCCCTAAGCTATTTAGGCCTTAGACTTTAGGTATTAGACGTGCTAAGCTATTAAGCCATTAACCTAAATTTTCAATAACCAATAACCCATAACCTATAACCATTACCCCCTATTAACCTACTAAGCTAAAAAACAATAACCCAAAAGCACGCTTATAGATCCCACTTTTCAACGTATAGTTTGCAGGCATAATTCAAGTCGAATTCAGCCTGAAAACCCATTGAATTCTGCCTAAATACTGTTTGTATTTAGCTTGCATACTCTTTTTTAGCTTTTTTTACAAAAAGATTTGGTGGTGTAGTGACTTTTATGTAAATTTGCAACCTAATCATTTTGTCCTTTTTTCGGGCAATAATTATAAATACTAAGCTGATGAAACGACTATACCTCCTATTCCTATTTTTGTTCATGGCGATTACCATGTATGGACAACTGACAGTCGACAACTTTGTCCTCCGTGAGAACGACCAGAGCGGAATGGCACCAGGCATCACCTACCGTGATCCAAACGGTGACCGTTGTGCGCTCATCAAGGTGTTTGCCCCTCGTGTTGACGGCTTTTTGTTCTATGGCGGTGTCACCAGCGGTTTCCTGACGACCGAGGTACACGGCGGTGAGATTTGGGTGTTTGCCCCGTCGGCAGCTCAGATCCTGACCATCAGCCATCCCGACTTCGGCCGCATCGAATACGAGTATCCTATTGCATTAAGCAAGGGTGCTGCCTATGAGCTGCTGCTGAATATCGGCGGTGGCCGTTTTGTCAATATCAACAGCGTGGGGATGAACGGTGCGCGTGTTTCCGTCAACGGGAAGTATATCGGTGAGACACCGGTATATAATCATTACCTGTCGTATGGCAGCTACAAGGTTGTCGCCGTGAAAGACCGCTTTGAAGGAGAGTCAGAACTGCGAGTCCTTGAGAAAACGCAGAATGACAGCAAGCAGCAGAACCTGAGCATCCAGATGATTGACCAGACAGCCCACTTCGGCGATGTGACAGTGACGGTTGACGATCCCAATGCCGATATCCTCTATCAGGGAGAGCGTGTTGCTGCAGGCACATGGCGTACGATGCTGAAGGAAGGCGTGCATGAGGTCATCACCCGTAAGGCCAACTGTGAGGATGCCATCACCCTGTTTACGGTCGAACCCGGTATGCAGAACAATGTGAACGCGAAGGCTCCGACGCCCCATACAGGCATTATCCAGCTCTATACCCGTCCGCGCAATGTCACGGCAACGTATAACGGCACAACCACCATCGACCTGACCGAGCCTCACGTGCTGCCGGTCGGTACCTATCAGTTCACGTTGACCCGCAAGGGCTACTACACCCAGAGTCCCTACATCACGGTCAGCCGCAATGAAATCACCGTCGATACCATCATTCTTGACCGTATCGAGTATGTGAAGCCCCTTTCGTTCTATCTTGGCGGCAGTTTTGACATCAACGATATGAGTGGCATTTCAGGTATAGTAGGTGCCGTCGTTTACAAACACGATATACAGTTCTCCTATACGTTCGGACTCTCGAGCAGTAAGAAAGTCAGCTGGTACGATACGGATGGCAGCCTCCTGAGTACGATGAACTATAAGCAGAACGTGTTTGCCGTGAAGTACGGCTACCAGTTCCAGTTCACCCGCCTTCGTCAGCTGGCACTGACCCCGCAGGTGGGTTATGCCTCCTACAGCCTGAACGGCAATAATCTGTCGGGCAGTACCGGCTATGGCAAGAATGCCAGTGCCTCTGCACTTACCCTGGGCTTGAAGGTGGTGATGGTTCCTTTCCAGCACTGTGCCCTGTTCGTCTCCCCGGAGTACGACATCGCACTCAGCAGGAATAAATCCTACACCAATATATCGAAGGCAGCCGGTTTCGATGCCAGCCGCTTCTCCTTAGCCCTTGGTGCATTGTTTACGTTCTAATACCCCTATAGGAAAAAGTAATAATGTAAAAATTAAAAAATGTAAGGAGGGGAAAATTGAAATATAGTAGGTTAATAGAAAAAATGTTATATATGGAAAAAATAATTAAGTGTGTTTTTGGCTGCCTTTTTGTCCTATGCACAATGCTGTCCATAGGCTCATGCAGTTCAGGCGGAGATGATGATGACGGTCCCGTTGTGAACTCAGATATCCTGACAGTGGAGTCGGGTATGATCACGATTCATGGTGATGCACTGACCGGTACCATCAAGATCACTGCCAATTGTCACTGGGTCATCCAGAAACAGGCAGGTGCTGACGGTGACTGGCTGACCGTCAATCCTTCCGAAGGAACAGGTGATGCCGTGATTACCGTGACAGCCAATTCCGTCAATCCCTCTTCCACCGACAGCCGTAAGATGACGCTTGTGCTGAAGAGCGACGGCGGAATCAGCCGCAGTATCACTGTCACACAGACCATTGCCTCAGAGACGCTGACTGTATCTCCCGAGACACTGACGTTCGACTATCAGGCAAGTACGAAGGAATTCACCATTACCTCGAATGCCAGCTGGTCCATCAGTGGTAAGCAGGATTGGTTCACGCTGAGCAGCTATGCAGGTAAAGGTTCTCAGACCATACAGGTGGCAGTACAGGAAAACCCGTCGGAGGTCGATGCCCGAACCCCGGCTACATTGGTCATCACGACCGTCAGCGGAGAGTCACGCCGCTACTTGAGCATCAATCAGGAAGCCCACAACACCTCCCTCAGTATCAGTACTCAGGCCATCTCTGTAACTGCCAAGTCAGCATCCTATACGCTCCAGCTTACAGGTGATGCCTCATGGACAGCCACCTCCAATCAGAGCTGGGCAAAACTCGACCAGATCAGCGGTAAGGGTGGTGCTACTTTGAAGATCACGTGTGACGACAACATCGGGCAGGCGACACGCACCGCCATCATCAGCATCAATTCCGCCCGCAACAACTATAGCGTATCTGTAACACAGGCAGCCGGTACGGTACCGACCGTATCCGCTATCCAGGTGACGAACCGTACGAAAGAAGGAGTGACGCTGAACAGCAGCTTCACGTCCGACTTCCCCGTGTCGAAATGCGGTTTCTGCTATGGCACCACCATCAATCCGACGATTGACGACAAGAATCTGGAGCAGGATGCGCAAGGAGCAAAGTCTAGCACCTTCACCCAACCGTTGACCAACCTTGAGGCAGGAACCACCTACTATGCCCGTGCCTATGCTATCAGTGCCGTAGGAGTAGCCTATAGTGAGAACATGAGTTTCACGACAACAGCACAGATACCGGGAGAAGATGATAACAATATGCCGAACCCAACGAAGAAGAGAAAGTGAGGGATAATGAGAATAATATACCCATAAGGAAAATTTCTGTTCCAAGTCGTGGAACGTATGTTCAACGTCTCGGAACGTTTGTTCAATGACGCTGAACAAAGAATACCCTTAAGGGAAAAGAAAATTTGAACGAAGGATAAAGAAATATAGGAAAAGATAATATATGGCGAAATTATTTATATTTATAATTGGTACATTAATGCTGATACCAATTGGCTTGCAAGCTCAATCTTCGTCTGATGAATCAGATTTCTCACCCAGTGTTTACTATCGCATCTTTACGAAGAATGGGGGCACCCGCTGTGTTGATATCGTAGGCGAGAAGTCATACGAAGGTGAAAAGCTGTGCATATGGTCAAACATCGCTAACCGCACCACAGAGGACTGGGTTATTAAGAAAGTAGGCAACTACTACCAGTTCCTCTCTCGCAACGGAGGGTGGGCCATCAACGATCCGACCACAGGCGATGTGACAGCTACGACCAATACGGGCACTCAACTCAACCTTGCAGCTGTCGACCCAAATTCCAAGAGTCAGCTTTGGGAGATTGTGCCTCAGGATGGAGGGTATTACAATATTATCAATGTTCATACCCAACATACCATGAACCTAAGTGGCGGAAATAACGCTGACGGAACGGCTCTGATCAGCTACAAATCAGACGGCTTGAATGCTACCAGCCAGAATCGTCAATGGAAATTCGTAGCTGGCGATCCTGTCAATGGTATTAACAATGAGCCTGAGCCCTACGCAGTACTTAGCAACTACAACACCGTATTGACCTTCTATTATGATGATCAGAAGGAAGCACGTGGTGGAATGGATGTTGGAGGGTTTGTGTCTAGTGCACAAAGAGGTTGGGATGGTGCGTCTGAAAGCATCACAAGTGTCATATTTGATGCCTCTTTTGCAAATTGTACCACATTGACGAGCACAAGATACTGGTTCGCATTTTGCAGGAACTTAACATCTGTTACAGGAATCAGCAACCTAAATACAGAGAATGTGACAGATATGGGCTGTATGTTTGAGGGCTGTACAGGTTTGAAGGCTCTTGATTTGAGTGGTTTCAAGACAGATAACGCGAGGTATCTGGACATGATGTTCTATAACTGTTCCAGTTTGACTAGTCTTGATGTAAGTGGCTTCAACACGAATAACGTGACGGATATGGGCCTCATGTTTTATAGTTGCCCAGGCTTAACTTCTCTTGACTTGAGTAGCTTCAACACGAACAATGTGACGAGAATGGACCATATGTTCGAGAAGTGTTCGGGTTTGACGACAATCGTTGTCAGCAATAGTTGGAGTACCGCAAAAGTGATTGAGAGTAATGATATGTTTTCTGGATGTACCAAACTGGTTGGTGGAAGGGGAACTACTTACAACGCCAACCATACAGATGCCACCTATGCTCATATCGATGGCGGAACATCTAACCCTGGATATTTCACAGACATAAATGCGATTGTGGATTCCGAGCCATACGCGGTATTGAGCAATGACAATACTGTATTGACTTTCTACTACGACAATCAGAAGGCAGCTCGTGGCGGAATGAGTGTCGGGCCATTTGAGTCTAATGCAAGTAGAGGTTGGGATGGTGCTGCCAAAACGGTTAAAAGCATTGTATTTGATGAATCGTTTGCAGAATGCAATTCATTGACAAGTACTGCCTTTTGGTTCTATAATTGTAAAAACCTTACGTCTATCACAGGTATCAGCAACTTAAAGACGGATAATGTGACGAACATGAGTTATATGTTCTCTGGTTGCTCCGGCCTTACAAGCCTCGACTTGAGCGGCTTCAATACAGAGAAAGTGACGGATATAAGCAGCATGTTCTCTGGCTGCTCCGGCCTTACGAGCCTCGACGTAAGTGGTTTCAATACGGACAATGTGACGGATATGAGCAGCATGTTCTATGGTTGTTCCGGTTTGGCATCCTTAGATGTAAGCGTTTTCAATACGGAAAAAGTGACGGATATGAGCAGCATGTTCTATGGCTGCTCCGGCCTTACAAGCCTCGACTTGAACAATTTCTATACGAACAACGTGACGAATATGTATCGTATGTTCTCTGGTTGTACCTGTTTGACGTCCTTAGATTTAAGCGGTTTCAAGACGGATAATGTGACGTACATGGACTATATCTTCGATGGTTGTACCGGTTTGACGTCTTTAGATGTAAGTGGTTTCAAGACGGATAATGTGACGTATATGGACTATATGTTCTATTGTTGTTCTGGTTTGACGTCCTTGGATTTAAGCGGTTTCAAGACGGATAATGTGACGTACATGCGCAATATGTTCAATGGTTGTTCCGGTTTGACAACGATATATGTGGGTGATGGATGGAGTACTACAAAAGTGACATTGAGTTATAGTATGTTCATTGGATGTACAAATCTTGTTGGTGGTCAAGGAACTACATATAATGCCAACCATATAGATGCCACCTATGCTCATATTGATGGAGGAACAGCTAACCCAGGATACTTCACAGACAAGAATGCTACCGCTTTCTGTGAGACGCCAACCGTCAGTCGTGACGGGACAAGCAACCAGATCATCATCTCGTGTGCTACAGCAGGTGCAAGCATCTACTATACCACCAACGGAACAACGCCAACTGAGAACAATACGCAATACACGGGTCCTATTACTGTTTCAAAGAATTGTACCATCAAGGCAATCGCAGTGAAAGACGGATATGAGAGTTCAAGTGTGGCATCGTATAGTATCGATTGGTTCAAGGTGGCTACACCGACCTTCGGCTATAGTAATCTGCAACTGACCATCAGCACTGCCACATCCGATGCAACCATCTATTACACCACCAACGGTACGACCCCTACAACTTCAAGCACGAGGTACACAGGTGCCATCTCATTGACCTCAGACTGTACTGTAAAGGCCATTGCCGTAAAGGACGATTATACCAATTCGGACGTGGCGTCATTCAGCTTTGTCAAATCGAACTATACCTGTCAGGCTCCTCAGATCAGTCGTAACGGAACCGGCAATCAGGTTGTGATGACTTGTGCCACATCAGGTGCTTCAATCTATTACACGACAGACGGCACAACACCCACTCAGGCAAGTGTACGCTACACTGGTGCTATTACATTTGACCACAACCAGACCATCCGTGCAGTGGCAATAAAAGACGGTATGTTCAACTCTTCGCAGACTCAATTCTCCGTTGATTGGTTCAAGGTGGCAACACCGACCTTCAGCTACAGCAATCTGAAACTGACCATCAGTACTGCCACATCAGGAGCAACCATCTATTATACGATAGACGGAAGCAATCCATTGGCAGACCTGTCGAAGGCGATTCGCTATACGGTTCCCGTCCGATTGGAAGCAGATGCACAGGTGAAGTCAGTCGCTGTGAAGACGGATTTCAATAATTCGGACGTAGCATCTTATACGTTTGTCAAATCCGATTATACATGCAAAGCACCTCAGATTCAGCGCGACGGTAGTTCCGATCGTGTGACGATGTCTTCTGCAACTGAAAATGCAGTCATCTATTACACGACAGACGGAAGCGAACCGTCAACCACCAGCACCCGCTACACAGGACCTGTGACGATGACGTACAATTGTACGGTACGTGCCATAGCTGCCCGAAGCGACATGTTCTCATCGGGAGTCAGCGAGTTTGCTGTTGACTGGCTCACCATTTCCGGTGTCACGGTGGCATACAACAATGGTGTCCTAACGCTTACATGTGCATCGTCGGGTGCAGAGATTCATTATGAGATAGGTGGTAAGGATGCTACAAAGTCAAGTCCTCTCTACACAGGATCCATCACCTTGACGGATAACCGTGAAGTACGTTATGTGATATATGTCACAGGAATGGAACCTGTCAGCGGTTCATACACACCAACTGATTTCACCTGTGCTCCTGTCACTTTGAGTTACGACGGACTGAACATCATACTATCAACCGCCGAGGAAGGTGCAACCATCTATTATACAACTGACGGAAGCATACCGACCACCTCATCGGAAATATACAGAGGCAAGACCCCGCTCTCAGGACTTTGTACGGTCAATGCATTCGCAGAAAAGACGTTCAAGAACAACTCTGAGATGATGCAAATCCCGATTACGTATTTCTTCGACGGAAGGACTGTCTTCCTGTCAGAGCCTGGACATGTGGGTGATGCTGTGCAGTGGCGAGGTACGGAAGGCATGCAGGAATTGAGAATCCAATGTGAGGGACAGGGCGTTGTCAATGATAAGGATTTAAGTGCCTTGCGAGCCATCAAGAGCTTAAAGCACCTGGATTTGGTGGATGCCCGATTCGAAAACAATTCTGTTCCCAACGGTGCTTTTGCAGGTATGAATATCGTATCAGTAGAATTCCCTGGCAAGAATATCACGACGTTAGGCAATGTGTTCAGTGGATGTGAACATCTGGCTGCCATCATCTGGAATGCAAGGACACCAGTCGTAAGGACAACAGCAGCTGCTGCAGGCATCACGAATCCAAATCTGTTGCTGTATGTCGATAATGAAGCATACGCTCCAAACGATGTAAGGAACGTGATTGCAAACGGAAGCGCAAGTAGCATTGTGCTGACAGACTCAGGCAGCTACTATTGCCCACAGGAATTCCTGGCACAGGTGATTAGCTATTCTCACACCTATACGCAGGTAACGGGTATCAACAAACGCAGTGGCTGGGAGACGATTGCCCTGCCGTTCGATGTTCAGAGCATCACACATGAATTGCAGGGCCGTATTGCTCCGTTTGCCGCCGACGATGCTATGGCACGTCCGTTCTGGTTGGGCGAATTAAGCTCGAGTGGCTTCAAGCGTGCAGCAGAGATAAAGGCGAACACGCCGTATATCATCTCTATGCCGAATAACGAGGTGTATGGCAGTGCATACATCCTTGCCGGCAAGGTAACCTTCGAGGCATCCAATATGACAGTTCCTGCCACGAACATCATCACGACAAGCAAGGGCGACCATGTGTTCACTCCATGCTTCGATGCAGTAGAGGCTTCTCCGTCGGTATATGCCATCAATAAGAACGACCGGAACAGCAACCACGTAGAAGGTAGTGTGTTCCTGCCCGACACACGTGATGTTAAGCCGTTCGAGGCATACATCGCAGTACCGACGAATGGTGTGGCTCCACGCTATATCCCAATTCGTGATGATAGCGATACCGGAATAGAGAACCTCACCCCAACCCTCTCCCAAGGAGAAGGGGCTGTGTATGACCTGACAGGTCGCAAAGTGCAAGGAGAGCTGAAGCGTGGTGTGTATATCATTAATGGAAATAAGGTGATGGTGAAATAAAAACCAGCCTACCCCCTCTTATTCCCCTTTAGGAAAATGGAATAATTATAAAATTAAAAAATGTAAGTACGTTAGGGGGAAGATGGAAAAAGGAAGGGAACTAGGAGGAACTTATGGATAGAACATATGTACGAGCATGTGGTGCTGGCTGAAAGGCTGGCACCACTTGTCGTTATTTAACAGCAGACGATTATTTATAAATGATGAATACTAAGCTATTAAGCCATAAATCAATAACCCATAACCATTACAAATAGCATTTTCCTACGTTTTGTTTTGGTGAATTCAGAGAAACATTGTATATTTGCAGTCGAGATGTTGCATTGTGTTGGGATGAATATCAATCACACATGCTATTAATCTTTTAATATCTAGTATTGTTTCAAATTTACTACTAAACGTTATTTAAGTAATATGAATAAAAATATAAGGCTTTTCTTTTATATCACTGTATTTATTACATGTATTTCACTCACTTCATGTATCGACAAAGATTACGATTTATCGGATATCGATACGAATGCCCGGTTTTCTGTCAACGATCTTGTTATACCGATCAATCTAGACGAAATCGAGTTGGATGGTATTCTTGATCTTAAAGACAATTCCAAAATTAAAAAGGATGGTGATGGATATGCTTTTTTTGAAGAAGGTGATTTTACATCAAACTCTATAGTAGTTAAATCATTTACTACGAGTGGCAGTAAGTACCAAACTTCCAAAAGTGTTAGACTCATATCAGATAATCCTTCGGCAAGCCCCAAACGTGCTTCTGTTAATCGCCTAACATTAGCTCATGCTGATATCAAGAACTCAACTGCTATTAATATATCAACAGCAGATGTTGATTCTTCGATTATTTCGATTGACGGCATTGATACAGAAATGGATATAAACATCACGCTTCTGTTCGGTGGACTGACTTCATATATTAAGAAGGTTGATATCAAGGACCTTGAAGTCCAACTCCTAAAAGGGTTGTACAATATGAAAACCAATATCGGTAGGTATGATCCAGAAACTGGAATGCTGGACATTGGAGACATACAAACCACAACTGAACACAACTTAGAGCTAAACCTTCATATTACCAAAGTCGATGCTAAGAAGATTGGAATTACCAAAGAAAAAGGAGTCTATTATTTAAACGATTCTGTATCTGTAATAAGCGGTCAAATTGTCGTCTATCAAGACCAAATCAAAGGTTCCACCCTTCCTGTCCTACCCACCTATGTGGATTATACACTGTCTGCAGACATCAGTCCTTGTATAGTGAAATCATTTTCAGGAAGAATAAAATATAACATCGCGGGTATTAACATCGATCCGATAAATCTGACAGACATTCCTGACATTCTTTCCCAAAAAGGAACAAACATCATATTGGAAAACCCACAGATATATATCAGTGTTAACAATCCACTGTATCAATACTATAAGCTATATGCACAAACGGGTTTGATGATAAAAGGGAACGAAACATGCCAGACAACCAACGGAGCCATTGTGCTTGATCAAGCAGAAAACTTATTTGTTCTTTCGCCGTATAATCCAAGTACTACAAAGTATAAAGGATATAATAATGCCCACCATGTGATGTTACCAAACTTAGGTGAGGTATTGAGTGGTAATAAAATCCCAACTCAGGTTGATATAAAACTACTATCGCCGATGATACCTGAACAAAATGTAACAAGTTTCCTGTTAGGAGAAACTATTCCTCCAGTTAAAGGAAAATGGATGTTGTATGCTCCGCTAAATCTGACCACATCATCTACTATTAAGTATTCAAAGACTTGGGATAATTGGCAGGATAAGGATCTTGACGGACTGACAGTTGAGAAGGCACAAATAAGCGCAACTATTACGAGTGACGTTCCATTGACGTTGGACGTATCCTTCACTCTTTTAGGCCGAAAAGGAGAAATGTCAGGTAAAGCATCCTTGGCAGCAGATACGAAAGATAAAGTTATTGTGATACCACTTACAGGAACTTCCGTTAGTGAAATTTATGGTTTAACCATCGATGTCACCACTCGAGGTGGTGGGTTAATCTCACCTTCGCAAAAAATGATTGTGAAGAATCTAAGTGCAAAAGTTACTGGTCATTATGATAGGGAACTTTAATTTATTAACAATTCACATTCTTTCTTTATGAACACAATAGCAAAAAAAATCATAGTATCAATAACGTTCGTGGGAGTACTACCCGCTTTTGCCCAAAATACAGCTACTGGATATTTCAATGATGGTTATCTTTACCGACATGAAATGAATCCTGCTATCAGTAATAGCCAAAGCTATGTAGCTATGCCTGGAATTAGCAACATAAATGTTGGGCTACGCAGTAATATAGGGGTAAAGGACGTCCTCTTCAAACGAAATGGTAAAACGACAACATTCCTAAACCCATATGTATCTTCTGGCGAGTTTTTGTCAAACATCAATGAAAAGAATAGAACAGCTATCGACCTCAAAGTACAATTATTAGGGTTTGGCTTTAAAGGGTTTAAAGGCTACAATCATTTTGGCATTAACGTACGTTCAAATGTTTCTACAATTATTCCTAGGTCTCTATTTGAATTAGCTAAGGAAGGGGTCAAAAACAAGACCTATGACATCTCAGATTTCAAAGCGCATGCAGATGCTTATACAGAAATATCTTTAGGACATTCACATAAAATAAACAATCACCTTGATATAGGTGCCACATTAAAGGTTTTGCTTGGAGGAGCAAATGTGGATGCCGATTTCAATAAAGCTCAGCTTATATTACAGGAAGGCCAATGGCAAGCTGTAACAAATGCAGAAGTACAAGCCAGTATCAAGGGGCTAACATATAAGGAAGAGACAAAGATGCGTGGATTAGAAGGAGAAAAGAAGCAACATACCTATGTTAACGATTTAGATGTAAAGAAAACAGGACTTAATGGTTTTGGACTTGGCATAGATATGGGTGCTGTATACACACTTGATGAAATTTGGAAATTCTCTGCGGCATTGCTTGATTTAGGTTTCATATCTTGGAATAACAACATGGTAGCATCGACTGATGGTGATCAAACGTTCACAACCGACACATATATCTTTAATGTTGATGATGAGGCGGATAATTCCATCAACAACGAAATAGATAGATTAGGAGAAGGAGTGGCAGTACTATATGAATTGAAGAACAAGGGGGATGCAGGAAGTCGATCAACGACACTTGCTGCTACTATGAACCTCGGCATACAATACACTCTCCCTTCCTACAAGAACTTGTCGTTTGGATTGCTCAATACAACAAAAATGAACAGAGATTATTCATGGACAGAATTTCGTCTTTCTGCAAATTGGTATGCAGGTAAGGCACTCAGTTTAAGTGCTAATATTGCAGCAGGTACATTCGGAACCAGTTTAGGATGGATGTTGAATTTACATCCTAATGGATTTAATTTCTTCATTGCCTCAGATCATTCATTGGGTAAATTGGCAAAACAGGGACTTCCGCTTTCTGCTAATGGACATGTGAATTTGGGTATAAACTTCCCATTTTAAACCCAATGTACTTATATATAAGATTTCTTCATTTTTTTTATTATATAGAATTTGTCCCTCAATTTATTAAATGCAGTCTTGATAGGCTGCATTTATTTATATATGTGTATTTTTGACAATCCCTAATTAATGTGAGTCCAACGAATTAATAGTTCTTTACCAAGGCTGAATTACCTTGCGCAAATTCTTTGGAAGTGCATGGCGATTGAGGAAGAGGTAGGTGGTGTTGAGCGCAATGTAGTCGCGCGACATGTACCAGATGCCATCGTATGAACCGTATTTCCCCCATGTGTTCTTCACCATGTAGTAGGGACGTCCCTGCTCGTCGGTGGCTTTGCCGTAGATGAGCATCACATGGTCGTAGGTGAAACGCCAGTCGTCCCACTGCTCCTGTCGCAACTGTTGTGTGGGTTGCACGCTGTCGGGCAGTTCGGCGGTACCTGTGCGTGTGAAATCGCCTGAAACATCGCCGCCCCATGCTACGGTATAGCCTGCATCGATGGCCTTGTCGAGAACATCCATCAGCTGCTCAATGGGAATGTTGTAGCTGGGCTTGAGGCGCCATTTGTAGAGTGCCTCGATGACAAACCACTGGTTGAAGGGATGGTGGGTAAAGCTGGTAAGACTGACATAGTCGTCGAGGTTCAGTCCTAAACTCTGGGCGAACGACTGCGGCGTGTAGGTCTTTCCTTCGTACGTGAACGAGTCTGGACAGCGTCCCACGTATCGGTCGATAATCGCCTGCACGCTGTCTTTCCAATGAGGCTTGGGAGCCTTCGCGTCCTTGACGATGATACTCTTGATTTCTGTCTCCAGCTCTGGAAAGAACACCTTGAAGTTGGCCAACGAGTCGCCTACGAGCGAACCTGGTGCCGGCATAGCGTTCTCGGGGCAGATGCCGTGCTGGCGGATAACCTCTAACACGTCGTCGCATGAACCGCCCTCAGAAATCTGGCTGTAGCCGTGCATACGTACATAGTGGGTGGCATTATCCATGTAGTCCTTGTTGACCACGAACATCTCACATAGGTCGTAGGTCTTGCCCGATTTTCGCAGTATCTCGCTCTCGAAGTAACCCAGCGTGCCGAAGTCCCAACAGGTGCCGCTACGGTGCTGATTCTTCACGCTGGTAATAGGCAGCTCCTTCACCGTCGTGAATGTCTTCTTCGTCTGTGAGGCCTGAGCCTCTCGCTGTAGGTTCTCCTGTGCCATAGCAGGAATGGAGAGGGCACAGAGGAATGCGAAGATGATAAATCTGATGTGTTTCATTAGTTTCCAGACCCTCTCTGTCCTTTGGACATCTCCCCCTCTATGGGGAGAACAATCCAGTATGAGTAGGGATTTCTTAATTGTCTTTTTAATAATATCTAATGTCTAACGTCTAAAAGACATCGCAAATTTGGCTTCGCCCAAAATGCTACGCCTCAATAATGTTCAAGCAAGCTTGACATTATGTTCTGCTTAATCGCATTTTTCGCTTCGCGCAAAATGCTTCCGCTCGGCATAGTTCAAACAAGTTTGACTCTGCACTCACTTAATCGCATTTTTGGCATGCAAATATACATAATTAATTTGAAAATTAGTGCGATGTCGGCATTAAAATTAATAAAAAAGGTGATTTGTTTGGTGGATTCAAACAAACATCGTATATTTGCAGCGGTTATTACTAAACTTAAAAGATTATGAATACAATGTTATTATTGGCAGGCTCAGCGATAGCCAAGTGTTGTGCGAAAGGTGGTCAACATGTGGGACATTTCTTTCATGGTCATCATTTTGCTGGTTGGGGAATGACATGGCATATCTGTCATACAATTATGTTTGTGGTCATTGCACTCATTGTCGGTTTCCTGTTATGGAAATTTGGACAGTTCCTTGCTCAGGAATGGAGAACTTATAGAGACCGGAGATGGCAAAAGAAGGATGCTGCTTCGACTGTGGCTCAGAGCGATTCAGGAAAATGAATAGGGGGTTGATGACACTTGTTGCCTCACTTTGCTATAGTATTGTAGCTTGTGCTCAGGGCAACAGCACGTATAAAACGGGGTATGTCTCTGACATTCATCCGCAGGGATGGTTGCATACATTGTTGCAACGACAGCACGATGGATTGACAGGCCATCCTGAGGCATTATCGTATCCCTATAATTCTTGTCTATGGGCGGGCGAGATATCACGTCCTGACGAGAGTTATGGTGATAATTGGTGGCGTTACGAACAGACGGCGTATTATACAGAGGGACTATTGAAACTGGGCTATGAGCTGAATGCCGAAGAGATGGTCAGTCATGCGATGGAAGGTATAGAATATACGCTGGCACATCCCGATAAGAACGGTGTGCTGGGCAATTCTACACTGGTCGGCATCACTTGGCCTATGTCGGTATTCTTCCGCGTGTTGCAGGCGAAGTACGAGCATGATGGCGATGAGCGTATTCCTCTTGCTTTAGAGAAACACTACCTGAACTTCACGCCTACGGATCTTGCCGGAGGTATCGTTGGCGGACGTAACATCATGTCGATTGAAGGCATATTATGGACATACGGAAAAACAGGCAATGCAAAATTGCTGAAGTTGGCAGAGGATGCTTGGGCTATCCAAGATAAGTTTGCTGTGGATGAGACTGCCATCTTGAGCGACGAGCCATTCTATATGCATAGCGTTACGTTTTCAGAAATGCTGAAACTGCCCTTGTTGCTCTATGCATATACAGGCAAACAGCACTATTTGGATTTGGCGATGACTGCCATCCGCAAGGTGGAACGTGAGTCGATGCTGCCCGATGGTGTGCCTTCGAGTGCCGAGTTCCTATATGGCAATAACATTAGTGTAAGTCATGAGACTTGCGTCATTGTTGACTACACATGGACACTGAGCCATTTCCTACAGGTGACAGGTGAGGCTGAGTGGGCAGACAAGATAGAGCAGGCTATCTACAACGCAGGAATGGGTGCTATCACCAAAGACTTCCGTTCTTTACAGTATTTCTCATCTGTCAACCAGTTCATCGCCACAGGTTCGTCGAACCACAACCTCTATAAACATGGTTCTACGTGGATGGCCTATCGTCCAACACATGAGACGGAATGTTGTTCGGGTAACGTGAACCGTATGCTACCCAACTTTGTTAGTCGTATGTGGATGACAGACAGTGAGGGTGGGGCGGTTGCTGCTATCTATGGACCGAGTCAGGCTACGTTCCCTACTGATAAGGGCGATGTCACCATCACGTGTGAGACGGACTATCCATTCACAGAGACTTTGACCTTCACAATCAGCGGTGCAGAGGGTGCCACAATTCCTCTGACGTTGCGTATCCCCTCATGGTGTGCTTCAGCTTCAGTTGCCATGAATGAAATTCCTGCTAACTTAGTGTTACCAGCTGGTACATTTGTGAAATTGCCCAATGAAGTGAAGAGCGGAGATGTAATCACGCTGAACCTGTCGATGGCAGTGGAGAAGAAAACCCTCGCAGGCCAAGGTATCTACTTCCAGCGAGGTCCGCTGCTTTATGCTTATGCCATCCCACAGCAGATGATAGAGGACACCGAAGAACATGCCAATATGCACGGCAAGAAACCAGAGAATCCAGACTTCAAGTGTTGGAACATTACCCCTACGGGTAACTTCAACTATGCATACGCTGATGATGGTCGGGACATCGAAGTGAACTATCCGGCTATCGAAGAGATAGGTGGAACTATCCCCTTTGACCGTGACTATACTTGTATAAACTTACGAATTCCAGTAAAGCAGATAGCATGGAATCTTGTGGATGACCGTTTCACACCATCACTACCTGAACAAGGCCATTTGACCTTGCTGAGTGATGAGACGAAATATATTGACCTTGTTCCATACGGCAGCACGGAGTTGCGCCTCACTGTCTTTCCTGATGTAGATGCTAAGCCGTTGCATACCCCTGAAGTGCCTGACTATGTTCAGCCTGCAGATGCTCCTGCCTGTGTGACAAGTGTTGACGGCTGTTATTATGCTTACTTCGAACAGCCTCGTTTCTGTTGGGATGATCCAATCTATTGTAAGGTGCGTATGAATGATGACACCACAATCGATCTGTTTAACCCCAAGAACGGAGACCTTTGCACATTGGTCGGCACTACCGCCAACGGTCGGAAGATATGGCGCTGGACAGGTCCGTCGACTACTGATAAGTCCCCTGTGGAACTTATTTTCACAAACAATGACATGCTCACTGAAGCTATGCCGTTTGTTAACGGAGGCTACTACAACTATGACCGCCTGCTTTATCAGGTAGGATTGACAACCAAAGTAAACCTCACTCATACCCCGTCTTCTTATGGCGAAGGGAATGAATCCTGGTACAACCCTGATGGCCGCCTCATGTATAGACCAACTTCAAAAGGCATCTATATAAAAGAAGGAAAGAAACATGTGATTAAGTAACGGTGGATAAATAGTAAATCACTAAATCACAAGAATAAGATGAGAATACTAATAATAGGTGGTACAGGAACAATTAGCAGTGCCATCACCCGACAGTTGGCAGAGAGCGGTCACGAGCTGTGGTTGCTGAATCGTGGCAATCGTAAGAACGAGGTGCCGCAGTGTGTAACACAAGTGATTGCAGATATCGATGATATAGATTCTGTGCTGCGCATGTTGGGTGATACGACGTTCGATGCCGTCTGCGAATTTATTGGTTTTGTGCCGAGTCAGGTGGAGCGAGACATCCGCCTGTTCCAAGGGCGTACAAAGCAGTATGTATATATTTCGTCGGCTTCTGCATACAATAAGCCTGCTGCTAATCATGTAATTACCGAGGGTACGACGCTGGCTAATCCTTTTTGGGAATATTCACGTAATAAGATAGCCTGTGAGGAACTGCTGATGAAGGAATATCGTGAGAAAGGATTCCCTGTCACAATTATTCGCCCGAGTCATACCTATTGCGAGCGTGGCGTTCCTTTGAGTGTTCATGGGCTGAAGGGTAGTTGGCAGGTACTGAAGCGAATGATGGAGGGCAAGCCTGTCATCATACATGGAGATGGGTCTTCATTATGGACACTGACGTGGAATGAAGACTTTGCTCGTGGTTTCATTGGTCTGCTGGGCAATCCTAAGGCTATTGGCGAGGCTTTCCAGATTATGAGTGATGAACAGCTGACTTGGAATCAGATTTATGAGACGGTTGCACGTGTGCTTGGAGTGGAACTGAAGGTTTATCATGTAGCTTCCGATTTCCTTGCGGCATGCAGTCCGAAAGAATGGGACTTCCGAGGCAATCTGTTAGGTGACAAAGCCGCCAGTGTGGTTTTTGATTGCACTAAACTGAAACGAGCTGTACCTGGGTTCATCGCCACCACACGTTTTGATGAGGGTGTGCGCCGCTGTATAGAATATATCCAGTCTCATCAGGAGTTGCAGGTCGAAGATCCTGACTTTGACGTATGGTGTGATCGTGTCATTGAGGTTCAGGAAACAGCAAGGAAAAGGCTAAATGATAATTGAAATGAAGATATACGACAGAGACTATACGCCGGAGATGATTACGGAGTTGAAGGCGAATGAAGTGTTTGTGTTTGGCAGCAATCTGGCAGGTGCTCATGGTGGTGGAGCTGCACTGCTGGCCTATCGTAAGTTTGGTGCGATATGGGGGCAAGGTGTTGGTTTACAAGGACAGAGTTATGGTATTCCGACGATGCAGGGTGGGGTAGAGACCATCCGTCCGTATGTGGATGTATTTATCCAGTTTGCACGAGAACATATAGAATACAAGTTCCTGGTGACACGGATTGGTTGTGGTATCGCAGGATTCCGGGATGAAGAGATAGCACTACTGTTCCAAGATGCACTGGAGGTGGAGAATATCATCTTGCCAAAGGAGTTCGTGGATGTGATAGTCTTATAATTGTTATATATACATATCAAAATAGTGGTAATCTACAGTGAATTAACAGGTAGTTTGCCACTTTTTCTAATTAATTCTGTGATGGTTTTATAATTAGTATTATATTTGCAGAGTCTAAATAGTTGAAAAAACGATTATGCAAAGAAAAGGACTTATGTTGCTGTTGTTGCTTATGTTGACAGCAGCACTGAATATAGCAATGGCTCAAGAACTGAAAGTGTCGGATATTAAGAACAGCGGTTGTCTGAACGATACTCGTGGTGAAGAGACAGAGACGGTACCGACGATAATCCTGACGAAAGAGGGTAGTGAGTTGTCTGTACAACTGCTCAATTATGAAAGCAACTGCGGTACGACAGGCTTCAATGTGACTTCGAACGTTAGTGAAGGTGACCCTTGTACGGTGAATGTGTACGTGAGTGCTATTGTTTATGCCGATATGGATTGCGTCTGTCCTTATGATGTGTCGTTTACTGTCTGCGACTTGGAACCAAACTCTTTTTACTTGAATTGTTGGTGGTTTAATGGAGTGGTTCATCTAACTGATGGAAAATCGTTGGTATTGGAGAATAAAAAGGAGTATGCCGTCATAGACGGATTAGGTTTTAGGCTATTGAAGGCTATGCATACGGCAGCTTTGGCTGATGCTGGCTCATGTGAGGGAGAAGTGATTATTCCTGGTATTGTGAGCTACATGGGTGAAGATTACGAAGTGACAGAAATGGATATGAGGTCATTCTTGGACAATACGAAGCTTACCAAAGTCCGCATTCCACGTACGATTAGTGCTAAGTCTTTCTGGTCAAATCCTTTTATGGGATGCACAGCCTTGGAATCGATTGAGGTAGAAGAGGGCAATCCTGATATTTACGCCGTTGATGGTGTGTTGTTTAAAAAGCACGATCTCGGAGTTTTAAGTTATCCTATAGGATCACCTCGTACTTCTTATACCATTCCAAACGGGGTAAAATGTGTTTATGGTCAGGCTTTTGCCTATAGCCCGTATTTGGAAAGGGTCATAGTGCCCGATGAAGTGACAAGTCTGGGGTATAGTGCATTTACCGACTGTAAAAAACTATTGGAGGTGAAGATGCCAAAAAGTCTGCGTGGTGTGGCTTCGAATTTGTTTTTCAATTGTCAGCGCTTGAAGTCGATAGAGATTCCTAATGGTGTTACTTATCTTGGCAATGATGCATTTAACGGATGTAGCAGTTTGATTTCTGTAGTCATCCCAGAGAGCGTGAAGGAAGCTGATTCTTACGTATTTGCTGGGTGCAAGTCGCTTAAGAGCGTAGTGATATCATCGAGTTTGAAGATGGTGAGTTTCGGTATGTTTGATAATTGTAGCAACTTGACGGATGTAAAGATTCCAGAGGGGGTTCCCGCAATATCCAATTATGCATTCCGTAATTGCTCGTCCCTTAGAACGTTGGATCTGCCAGAAAGTTTGACTCGTATTGCCACAGCTTTTGTTGGCACAAAGATGAATACCTTATGTATCAGAGGAATCTTACAGCCTAACTGCATGACACGAACGGTATTCAGCGACATGAGTACTCAGACCAAACTCTATGTCCAACCATCGGAAGTTGAGAAGTTCAAGGTAATCTATAGTGGTCCGGTTTATCCATTGGAACAGGCAGACAAGATTGAAAACATTGAACATGAACCATTGACCATTGAACATTCTGTTTACGATCTTCAAGGGAGACGTATCACAGGTAATCCCAGCCGTGGCTTGTATATTATTAACGGCGGTAAGGTGTTGTTAAAGTGATTATTGTAAACGAATTGGTATATGAACTTCCTTGAAGAGAAAATACTGAGTGACGGAACCGTTAAGCAGGGAAATATCCTGAAGATTGATAACTTCCTGAACCATCAGATTGATATTGGTATTATGCGCCAGATAGCCGATGAATTGAAGCGCCGTTTTCATGACGTAGAGGTGAACAAAATACTGACCATCGAAGCCAGTGGTATTGCGATTGCTACGATGGTGGGTAATTTGTATGATGTGCCTGTTGTGTTTGCCAAGAAAGGGGAGACAGCCAATAGTACAGATGACAAGTATGTGTCGCACGCCTATTCGTTCACCCATAAGCAGATGAACAATGTGTTTGTGTCTCAACCATATCTGAATTCAACCGACCGTGTGCTGATTGTAGATGATTTCTTAGCCGATGGACAGGCTGTTCATGCACTCATCGACCTTGTGCATCAGGCAGGAGGAGAGGTGGTAGGCATCGGTATTGCTGTGGAGAAAGGTCAACAGAAAGGTGGCCGTGTGTTGCGTGAGGAGGGATATCGGCTGGAGTCGATAGCAGTCATAGAAGAGATGGATTGGAAAACGCAGAGAATAGACTTTAGGCACTAGGCACTAGGCGCTAGACGTTAGACTTTAGTCGTTTTGCTACGAAACGCTGATGCTACGATAACTATAAATTTTACATTTTATACCTAGGAATAATGGATAATAAGATTACAGAACAAGACAAGCAGTATATGCGTGAGGCCATCCGATTGGCTAATGAGAGTGTGGAACGTGGTGGTGGTCCGTTTGGTGCCGTCATCGTGAAAGACGGTGAGGTAATCGCCGGCAGTAGCAATAGTGTGACGATTGACAACGATCCTACAGCACATGCAGAGGTAAATACTATTCGGAAAGCGTGTAGAAAGTTGGGCACGTTTGACCTCAGTGGCGCTACAATCTACACTTCGTGCGAACCCTGTCCGATGTGTCTTGGTGCTATCTATTGGGCACGCATCAGTCGCATCTTCTATGGAAACAACCGTAAAGATGCCCGTGATATCGACTTCGCTGATGACTTCATCTATGAGGAATTAGATCGTCCGCTTGATGAACGTACCGTGCCCATCATCCCTCTGTTACGTGATGAAGCCCTTGTTTCTTTTCGAATGTGGATGGCAAAAGAAGATAAAAAGGAGTATTAAACCGCAGAATAGCATAGAGAATTGTCGAATATAAGAGAAACCATCAACTTTTTTGAAAATCGTTTGGCGGTTTCTTTTATTTTGTGTAACTTTGCCCATTAATATTTACAATTAGAATCAAAAACTAAAACTAAATATGAAGAATAAACTATTGAGCATTCTTTACTTACTTGCACTCTTGTTCCCATTGAAATTGTGGGCACAAGAGCCATACGCAGTAGTAACAGGCTATGAAACGAATGGGCAGACGCTGACCTTCTATTATGATAATCAGAAGGAGAATCGTGGTGGTATGGAGATTGGACCGTTTGCTGATTATGATAATCGTCCGTGGGGTGGAGACCAGCAGGTGATTACCGAAGTCGTTTTCGATGCTTCTTTTGCTGGATATACAGAGTTGACCAGTACTGCATATTGGTTTGCAAGTATAGCAAGTCTGAACACGATTACAGGCATTGAGAACCTAAAGACGGACAATGTGACGGACATGAAAGAGATGTTCGCTGGGTGTATGAATTTAACTTCACTCGATTTGAGTAGATTTAATACGTCCAATGTTACTAATATGCAGTATATGTTTGCTGGTTGCGATAGTCTTACTACTATCTATGTTGGTGACGGTTGGGATGTGTCAAAAGTCACAAATGGTGATGAGATGTTCTCTGGCTGTTACAACCTAAGGGGTGGTGCAGGAACCCTATTTAATCGGAGACAAATGGGTGTGTCATACGCTCATGTTGATGGGGGAGAGAATAATCCTGGCTATCTCACCTATAAGGCAAATCTTGAAGGTCGGAGGGATGAACTGAATATGCGGATTGGCCAAATCTATCAACAGTTGGAAATCATCGAATCAATGCTGCAAGAAAAGGACCCCAATCATGCAGCTAAAGAATTATGGCAGACTTTGAACCAAATAAGAGAGGATGACATTATGATTAGTGAAGTTCTGCAAGAAGCCCAGACTGTTGAAGCGCTCGATGATTGTGAATGGAAGATTGAAGAACTTGAGGAAAGAGTGGGGCAACTGCAAGATGAAGTCGATCGTTATAGAGTCTTAGCAGAAGTTGAACCATACGCTGTACTGAGTGATAATAATTCTGTGCTGACATTCTACTATGATGACCAGAAAGCAAATCGTCGTGGAATGAGTGTAGGGCCGTTTACTTATGATGGGCAAACGTCTTGGTATAACAGTCATTCCACTATTTCGACAGTCGTGTTTGATAATTCGTTTGCTGAATGCACGACGTTAACAAGTACGGCATGGTGGTTTTATGATTGCAGTAACCTCACATTTATAGTTGGAATCGGTAACCTGAAGACAGAGAATGTGACGGATATGAGGGCGATGTTCAGAGGATGTTCAAAGCTTTTAAGCATAGACCTCAGTAGTTTCAATACATCCAAAGTAGAGGACTTAGGCTATATGTTCCGTGACTGCTCTAGTCTGACAACTCTCAACTTATCCAATTTCATTACTGATAACGTCACTGAAATGAGTAGTGTTTTCGATGGCTGTTCTGCATTGACAACAATTAACCTGAGCGGGTTTAATACTGCAAAAGTGACAGATATGCATCAGATGTTTAATGAATGCTCAAGTCTGACGACCCTCGATTTGACCAATTTCAATACAGCGTATGTAACAACAATGTTTGGCATGTTCGACGGTTGTTCTTCCTTGGCAAGTCTTGACTTGAGTAGCTTTAACACAGCTAATGTAACAGCAATGCACCAAATGTTTGAAGGTTGTTCCGCGCTCACTACCATTATCGTCAGTGATAGTTGGAGTACCAGCGCAGTGGACGATAGCGAAAACATGTTTACTGGATGTTACAGCCTGAAAGGTGGTCGAGGAACGGATTACACCCAAGACCATACAGATGTGACTTATGCTCATATCGATGGCGGTGTGAATAATCCCGGTTACTTCACATCTAAGGACGATATCGAGAGTAGAAGGCATGAACTTATAGAACGTCTCAATGAAATCCAGCAGCAAATAGAATCGATTACTTCTGTTTTGCAATCCAAAGATCCGAATCAAACAGCAACCGAGTTATGGCAGACATTGCATTTTCTGAATGAAGATAACGTTACGATTAGTAAAGTTCTGCTAGATGCCCAAACCGTTACCGATCTTGATGATTGCGAGCATAAAATCGTTGAACTTGAAGATGAGGTGGCTCACCTTTTTGAAGAAGTAGTGAACTATGGAGAAAATACAGACCCAATGGCTTACGGTGTCTTTACGAACAACATGATGAAGTTGACGTTCTATTACGATAAGGAAATGGGGACTCATGATGAGGGAATTGCAATCCCTTGGGAGCAGTTGTTGAATTCGAATGAGATGAATAATGCCCGTCAAACCCTTGCAATGATTGACTTTGATCCATCGTTTGCAAATCTTACTACCTTGACAAGTATAGGATACTTGTTCGCTGGATGTATGAACCTGACTTCCATCAATGGTTTAGAATACCTGATAACAGACAATATGACGGATATGCGTGAGATGTTTGCCAGCTGTGAGAGCCTGACAGAACTTGACCTAAGATCGTTTAACACTTCTAAAGTGACGATGATGTGGGGTATGTTCCAAGGTTGTTCACATCTTAAAACGATTATTGTCGGACCAGGATGGACAACATCCGCTTTGACAGACGAAGGACACGAAATGTTTGCAGGTTGTACGAGCCTTGTAGGTGAAAAGGGTACAACATACAGTGATGAGCATTTCGATGCGGATTATGCTCATGTGGATGGCGGACCAAACAATCCTGGCTATCTGACTAGTGTAGAAGAACCCGTCATTACAGAATTTGAGGTTGATGGCATTTTCTATCGCGTTCATGACCAAGGTGAACATAAGGTAACAGTAGCACATGTGATGCGTGCCGAAGAAGAATTGTATGTTCCTTCAGAAGTGGAATATGCAAGAATCCATTGGATTGTCACCGCATTGGGTGAGATGGCATTTGCAGATCTTGAAAGCGTGAAGGTGATAGAGGTTCCAGAGTCGATAGACAGTGTATCAGTAAACTTGTTTAACCATTGTCGTCACTTGGCAGCAATAATATGGACAGCAAATGTACCGCTTACCAATGCTGCCATAGGACAATTTAATAATCCAAACCTGTTGCTCTACATTACAAATACCGCTAATGCACCAGCTTCTATAGCAAATGTGATTGATTTGAACACAAACTCTGCTAACAAAATTGTGCTGAGTGATGCAGAAGCTGGAGGAAACGACTTCTATTGTCTAGAGCCTTTTATGGCTAAGGAAATCAGCTATACCCACAGCTATGACCAGGCTACCCAAATCGGTACTTGTCAGGGATGGGAGAGCATTGTGGTACCATTTGATGTACAGACATATACTCATGAGACGAAGGGCGAAATCTATCCCATATCTACCTTACTCGATGAGCAGATCGAGTTGGATGGTGACAAACCATTCTGGCTCTATGCTTTCACGTCGAACGATGAGTTTGTGGAGGCTGACAGGATTAGGGCGAATACTCCTTATATTATATCTATGCCGAACGACCCAGCATATTGGGATGACTACATTCTAAGTGGTCGCGTTACGTTCAGTGCAAAGGATGTTGAGGTCTATCCGACCCGAAATGTGATGTATGTAGAAAGTCCGAATCGTGTGTTTGTGCCTAACTACGAGAATGTGGATTATGAGAACCCAGACATGTTCTTGCTGAATGTTGGTGATGCTTATGACAACCATCTGCCAGGAAGTGTGTTCGCTGGTGACCGTCCTGCTCGCAGAGCACGCCCGTTTGAAGCTTATTTCGTCGCAAGTGGTAATTATCCTGCTCGATATATGGATATCTTTAATTCAGAGGTGGATGCTATTCGCGAAATACCTGTTGACTTTAAGTCTAAGAAGGGGGTATACGACCTAATAGGACGCAAGGTGAACGAAGATGGTATGTTGTCGAAGGGTGTGTATATCATAGATGGCCAAAAGGTGATAGTGAAATAATAGATTATAAAAATAGAATATGAATATGAAAAAAAGTTTGTTGTTCTGTGTGATGCTTCTCATGGCAATTGTCATGAAAGCCCAATTGACAGTTGATAATTTCGAACAGCGTATCAACGATCAGAGTGGTATGGCTACGAATATCACTGTCAGAGACCCTAACGGAGACCGATGTGCATTAATCAAGGTGTTTGCACCTCAGGTCGATGGATTCAGTTTCTATGGTGGTGTCACCAGTGGATTCTTGACAACAGAGACCCATGGAAATGAGATCTGGGTATTTGCACCTGCATCTGCCCAATCTATAACAATCAGTCACGCACTTTTCGGACGTGTGGAGTATGAATACCCTGTAGCTCTGGGTAAGGGTTCCACTTATGAATTGTTGCTCAATGTAGGTAGTGGACGGTTTGTGAACATCAATAGTACTGGAACAACGGAAGCACGTGTTACCATTGATGGTAAGTATGTGGGTGTGACGCCTATTTACAACCACTTTATGCCATTTGGTAAATATCAAGTGGTGGCTGAGAAAGATCGTTTCGAAGGCAAGACTGAAATTGAGGTGGAGCCGAAGAAAAAGAAAGGTGATGCACATCAGCAGTCGTTCAACATTCAGATGATTGACCAGACACCACATTATGGTGATGTGACTGTCACAGTGAACGAAGACCCTAATGCAGAAATTTTCTATCAGGGCGAACGTGTAGGCGCTGGTACATGGAAGTCGATGTTGAAGGAAGGTACCCATGAGATTATTGCCCGTAAGGCTGACTGCAATGATGCGGTAACCATCTTCACAGTAAAGCCGCAGGTTCAAAACGACATTACTGCAGATGCTCCGACTCCTCATACTGGTAATGTACAAATATATACTCGTCCACGCAATGTGGTAGCCACATACGATGGTGAAAAGTCAATTGATTTGACGGACATCAATGTGATGACTGTTGGTACACACCAGTTTGCTATATCACGTAAAGGGTATGTTACTTCTTATCCAAATATCCTTGTACGTCACAATGAAACGACAGTCGATACGATTGCTCTTGAACCAATCAACTATATCAAGGAAAAGTGGGCTTTCTATTTCGGAGTAGGGTACACTTTAAGTTCACTTTCAGGATTGACAACATATGCAGGTGCTGTTTGGAATCATATTGATGCTCAGTTGTCATACACATTGGGATTGAGTAAATCTGATAAAGTTCATATGTATTCCAATGTATTCGGTGAGGGTCATAACCTGAATAGTATCAATGACTACAAAATGAATTCCTTTGCATTACGTGTAGGCTACCAGATTCGTTTAGTACCACTTTTGGGTATCACTCCGCAAGTTGGTGTGATGACTCAGACGCTTACCAGTAACTTGATTGAAGGAACAACAAAGTATGCCGATGGAGCTAAGGCAACAAGCCTGACTTTTGGAGCCAAGATATTAGGTGTTCCTGCTCATCGTGTCTATGTGTTCCTGACTCCAGAATTAGCATTGCCAATCAGCAAGGATGATACATTTAATAAAGCTGCGAAAGCAGGTGACTTCAGTGCTGGAGGCTTCTCTGTTAGTTTGGGTGTACTTCTTAACTTCGGAAAATAAGAAACAGACCTCCTTTGAATAGATAGCATATTTGAAAGATTTAATTATATAATAAGATGAAGCGTAAAATATATAGTATATTGATGGTGCTGCCAATGATTGCAGCCATCATGACCTCTTGTAGCGGAGACAATTTAGAAGCAGAGATTGTCAGCAGTGACCGTTTGGCAGCCGGAACCCGTATGGATGTAAGTGGTGAAGCTTCTACCAACAACGTCATTCCAGTTGAGGCAAACTGCCCATGGACAGTGACGACCGATGTGGATTGGATTACCATTACCCAACCTTCTGCAGGACGTGGTAATGGTAGCCAAAGTGTAGTGTTCGATGTGTCTGCCAGTACATCACCATCAATCCAAACAGGTACAATTACCATTAAGACAGGAAGCGGTATCGAACGAATTGTCACAATCAATCAACGTCCCGGTACTATCGTCATTTTGCCAACACCTGCATCGCTGTTCTTTACATGTGAAGGTGGCAACCAGACATTATTGGTGACAGGAAATTCACAGTGGACAGCCACCAGTTCGGTTGATTGGCTGAAGATTGATGATGAAAAGACTGTGGATAAGGAAGGTGTTCAGCGTCTGACAATTCATGCTGATGAAAGTAGTCTAAGCGATGCTATCATAGGGTCAATCATCCTAACTGATAAAGACAATAAAATAGCACCTGTTACAGTAAAGGTAGAAGTAGGTGGAAGAACCCCAGTGTTGGTCGTCACTCCTGCAAATGAAGTAGATGCAGCAGGAGGTCCTGCTATCTTCGGTGTGAAATCAAATTTCAATTGGGAGGCAACAGTTACGGCTCTTAATCCTGCAGGTAGCGGAAAGTGGGCATTGTTCCCCAATCAGTTATTGCAGTTCAATGGCGCACCAAGTGGTGAGCCAATGGATGTTGAGCTGATGTTAGAACCAAACCCTTCATTTGAAGAGCGTTTAGTAACGGTCACTTTAGTGACAAAGTCATCTTTTGGAGGTATCGCCCAACAGAACGTAAACATCATGCAACATGGCTCATCTATACCTGTTGTATATCTGCCGCATACCACGAATGTAGCAATGAACGAAGCAACGCTGACCTTTAGTGCTACATCTGCTAGCTTACCAATAACTGAATGTGGTTTGCTATATAGTATTGAACCAGGACAAGTGGCTCAAGGATCTCGTGTCGTTGGTACTATCGACGGTGAGGAGGCTATGGCTACAATGAAAAACCTACAAGCAGGTACAACCTATTATGTTCGTGCTTATGCTACGAACGCCGTAGGAACCAGTTATAGTGAAGTCATGTCGTTCCGTACCCGTCTGACACCGGGCCGTAGCGATAATCAGACACCATGATGTTGGGAATCTCTACTTAGACTTATTCCCAATGGCATGACTCGAAAGTTAAGAATAAAGTATAATAATTGAATTAATTACAATGGTGAAGAATAATATGATTCGCGTATTGAGCGCATTCCTTTTGTTAGTTATTCCATGTTTTGTCTGTGCACAAAATTTGAAAGATAATCAGCGTAAAGCTCAGGCTATTCAGAATGATAGTCAGCGATATCTGTGGGGTTTTGGTGATGGAGCCAACGTGAATGAGGCGACGCAGAATGCTAAACAAGACTTGCTGACATCAATCTCTGCAAAGGTGGAGAGTAATCAGACCTCTACGATGCGTAACGTTCAGAACGGACAAGATGTGCAGACAGAAATGGAAGATATGAATGTCATCAAAATTAAAGCTGCAGGCCAACTTAAAGGTACACATGTGCTGGTTCTTGCTAATCCTCCTCAGTGTAGAGTGATGGCCTATATGGAAAAAGCGCAACTTGACAGCATCTATCAGGCACGACGTCAAAGAGTCGTACAGCATTGTATTGATGCTCAAAATGCAGAGAAACTGGGACGAATTGATGATGCGCTCCGATTCTATTATTGGGGGCTTTGTCTGTTGAAGAGTGTAGAAGATGCAGGGAATGTGAAGTATAACGACCACTTGTTGATAACCTGGATTCCACAGCAGATGCGCGATATCTTCCGTAATATCAAGACCGAAGTGGCTGAGATTGACGGACAGAACATCAAACTCTTCACTACCTATAATGATAAACCTGTAGCCAGTCTGGACTTTCGTTATCATGACGGATTGCGTATCAGTGATTTGAGCCATGCAGCCAAGGATGGAATGTCGTATGTAACGACCATTAAGTCATACGATGAAAACAAACTTCATATTTTTTATGAATATGAGTATCGGAATGAGATGCGAAATGACCCAGAATTGGAGTACTTGATGAATATGTATGGTGACGGTAGTTTCCGTGAGGCAAATGCAACTGTGGATTTTGGTGACAAGAAGAAGATGAAGGAAGTGAAGGCTCAGTTTGAAGAAGTTGCACAAGAACAGGCAACCCCAACCAATGCCTTTATGAAACGTACACAGGCTAAGGATTTTACAAAGACAGTCATGAGTATTGCTGAAGCAATCAAGAGTAAGAAATACGATGCTGTGAAGGGCGATTTTACACCAGAGGGATATGAGATGTTTGACCAGTTGATTCACTATGGTAATGCAGAGATTCTTACCATCCCTGAATTGCATTGTTTCCCTTATCGTGATAAGATTATCTGTCGTAGTATTCCAATGCGATTCACATATAAGAACAACAAGCGTGCTTTCATAGAAGATGTTACCTTTACTTTCAATGCAGATGATAAGATAGAGTGTGTAGCTTTCGGTCTTGATAAACCTACTCGTGAACAAATTTATACCGATCAACATTTGGAGTATTGGGGAGACAGCACATGTACATTATTGGCTACATTCCTTGAAAACTATCAGACTGCATTTGCTCTCCATCGGCTTGATTTTATAAAGAGCATCTTCGACGATGAGGCGGTCATTATCACAGGACACCTGCTGAAGAAAGCATCGGGAACGAAAGCTGCAAGCGAAGGGAAGAGCATTACCATTAAGACAACGAACAATCAAAAGGCATCTTATACTAAGATGGATAAGGAGCAGTACATGGAGCGACTAGAAGCTTGTTTCAAACGGAATGAATTCATCAATATCCATTTCAGCGATTGTATTTTGGATAAGATGTATGACGCCCGATTTGGCATCAATCTCCGTCAGGATTATTTCTCAAGCACCTATAGTGATACTGGATTCTTGTTCCTACTCGTCAATGTATCTGACCCAGAGTTACCTCTGATTCAGTATCGTACATGGCAACCCGATCGTGATGTTGAGGTGTTTAATACAAAAGCTGCTGCAGATGATCCTCGTCGTGGATTAGTCACTGCGGGATTGATACAATAGTAAGGTTTAGGCAGGATACATTCGTATATGGAGAAACTTGTATAGGATGGCGTCTTGAATGAAAATCTGATAAATAAATCAGGCAGATTTCCGTTTATCCCACCATAAAAATAGTCCTGCAAGGATGGTTCCGCTGATGCTGTGCCAAGCACAACTGATGGCACAAGGAAGAACTGCCAAGGGTTGAGCAGCGAAGAAGTTGCCAGCAAGTACTGTGGCAAGTCCTGCATTCTGCATACCCACTTCAATGCTGATAGTGCGTTTTTTTGCTTTGCTGAATTTCGAAACGACACCGGCAAGGTAGCCTAATACATAACCAAGAGTGTTGTGACAAAGAACAACTGCAAATGTCCAAATGAATAGTACGAATCCACGAGCAATCAGTTCGTCATGTACGGTTGAGATGACACCGCCTACAATGCATGCCAGGCAGATGACACTTAATCCCGGCATCAATGATTGAATGGTCGGGAAACTCTTACGTTGGGAATATATGTAGTTGAGGAAACAACCGATACCAACAGGTATAATGGTTACAATCAAGATATTGAGAAACATTCCGATTGCATCGATTTCGATAATCTCGCCTGCCGTGAATTCCATTAACAAGGGGGTCATCACAGGGGCGAGTAGGGTGGAGGCGCAAGTCATGCCGACAGAAAATGCCACATCACCATGACAAAGATACGACATGATATTGCTCGATACACCGCCGGGACAGCAACCCACCAACAGGATTCCCAGTGCGAGAGCAGGTTCTAGGTGAAATATCCTTACTAATAACCATGCTACGCAGGGCATGATGAAGAACTGTGCTACGGCCCCAATCAAGATATCGAAAGGCCTTTTAGCCAGAATGCGAAAGTCTTCTGTTGTTAGTGTCAGTCCCATCGTTAACATGATGATACCTAATATCACGGTCTGTGTCGTACCACGAACCCAAATAAACATGTCGGGTAGGAAAAATGTAATGATGGCAATTGCTGTCACAAACAATGATGCATGAGCAGCCAGCAACTGGCTGGCTTTTTGTAGTAAACCTAACATCTTTATATCCTCTAATTCTTCTTTGTCACTTTTGGGCAAAGCTTGTTATATTTTTTCATTTAAATATAAGAATCGCTTAATGCTCTTTTTCGGAGTTTTCTCAAATTCGTGTTCCATAATCTTGATGCCCGATAGATGTTCATAGGCAGGCAGCTCTTGGTTTATCTCTTTGCGAATGGTCTCCATCGCTGCTTTTAGGTCTGTGATTTGTGACTTTTCAATCTCTTCTGCATCAGGATAGATTAAGGCATACAATCGTTCATTATTTTGTATTACCACACTTTCGGCAACAATAGCCTGTGAATTGAGTTTGTCTTCTATCTCTTCGGGATAGATGTTCTGTCCATTAGGACCTAATAGCATGTTCTTTGAGCGTCCACGGATATATAGACTTCCATCGGCTGCGATGATACCAAGGTCACCTGTATGATACCATCCCTGGTCATCCAGTGCTTCCCGTGTTGCTTCTTCATTCTTAAAATAGCCTAACATCACACCATCACCCTTTACCAAAATTTCACCAACCTCGTTCTCTGGGTCATTGCTGTTGATGCGTAGCTTCATCCGATGGATGGCACGTCCACAACTGCCTTTCGGAAAGTCGTACCAATGGGCATAGGTAATTAGTGGAGCACATTCTGTAGTACCGTAACCAACAGTATATCTGAACCCCATGTCTTTTAAGATGTTCTCTACATCTTCTGAGAAAGCAGCTCCACCGATAATTACTTCATAGAACCTGTCACCAAATGCTTTTGTGAGTTTTCTGCAGATTCGGTGTTTGATGATTGTTCCAATAATTGGTAGATGGAGTAGGGTACGGATGCGTACATCCTGCAGTTTTGGCAAAACTGCCCGACGAATGATTTTCTCTATCACAAGAGGTACTGAGATGACTAGCGTCGGACGTATTTCTGAAAATGCTTTAAATATCAGTGTTGGCGACAACTTTGTGAGGAAATAGATGTGCATACCCATACAGATCTCACTCAGTATTTCGAATGCCAGTCCGTACATGTGAGCCATTGGGAGGATGCTGACCACCGTTCCGTCATGGGCAATATGATCTTGTAGCTCATCGATACCAAATTGCACATTGTTCCAGAGGTTTTTCTGTGATAGCATCACACCTTTAGATTTGCCTGTAGAACCTGACGTGTAGTTGATGATAGCCAAATCGTCACCTCTATTCTCAACATAGTGCACATCTTCTGCTTTCAGTCCATCGGGATGAACTTCAGTAAAGAGTTTTGAGAGCTGTCCCAACAGCATGCTGAGCTTTTCGTCTTGCTCAAACAATACGGCATAGTCATGTATGTTAATCGCACCGATGAAATCTGGCACCTCAATGGATAGCCCTTCGTTTGTCACTTCTTTCCAAATGTTATCACTCACAAACAATAGTCGTGAATCTGAGTGATTGACGATATTCTGTATCTGTTCGGGTTTGAACTCATGAAGGATGGGAACTGCAATGGCACCATAAGTGACGGTTGCAAAGAAACATACCGCCCAGTTCGAACAATTCTTGCCACACAAGGATATTTTCTCTCCACGTTCGATGCCTAAACGTTGAAACAGCAGGTGGAACTGCTCCACTTGTTCTGCCACATTTGCATAAGTCAAAGTCTGCCCCTGATAATCGGTCAGAGCAGGACGGTTCCAATGACTTTTGATAGTCGACTCAAATAGAAGATTAAAACTTTTTTCTTCTTCCGTATATTCCTTCATGTTGTACACATGTTTATTTATTGCGCAAAGATAGTAAATTATTCATAATTTTGAATGCATAATTCTTTTTTTTATGCAAATTTATATCATTTTCCTTGTTTTTTTCTTTACTCTTAATCCGTAACTCTTAATTATTTACTAACTTTGCAACATCTTTTAACCAATAACAACAAAAGAACAATGAAGAAACTATTAACAGCAATTATGCTTGTTGCTTTCGTTGCAACTGCGAAAGCGCAATTCGGTTTTGGTGCACCCCAGCAGCAGAACGGTGAGCCAAAGGCTCCAGAACTGGAGTATGTAGTACGTCTTAATGTCACTCTAGGTCAGGCTTATTCATCAGGCAATAACGGCAAGGGTACTCGTACCATCATCCCTATCACTGGCGGTACATTTGAAGGACCGAATATTAAAGGTGAGGTTCTACCTGGTGGCGCTGATTATCAGCTTGCAGTCGACGGTCGCAATGAGGTAGAGGCTATCTATTGCATCCGTACTGATGACGGTGTGACTATCCACGTTCGCAACAACGGCATTATTAAGATGGGTGGACAAGGCGGCATGTATTTCCGTTGTGCACCTAAGTTTGAGGCTCCAAAGGATAGTAAGTACGCATGGTTGAATGAATGCCTGTTTCTCTGCCAGCCAGGTTTTGGCGGTGCGGGTGGTGGCATCACACTTGATGTTTGGAAAGTGAAGTAATAGATTAATAGATTAAAAGAATAAGAATATGAAAAGAATTTTAGTTACATTTGCATTTGCAACAATTGCGATTGCTGGCTTTGCACAGAAGTCACGCATCGTAGAAGAAGGTGGTACAGGTCCATACAAAGCAATCATGAAAGAAGAGGCTTCTATTGCTGCCCACACTTTTTTTGTGCCTCAGGACTTGACATCATTTGGAAAGAAACAAAAATTGCCTGTTTTGGTATGGGGAAACGGAGCCTGTAATAACTCTCCATTTGAGCATTATAAGTTCTTGAACGAAATTGCATCATACGGCTTTATCGTTGTAGCTACCGGTTTTATTCCTATGGACGATCAGCCTTATCGTGGTGCTATGTCAACCACTGAACAGCAAGTAGAAGCCATGGATTGGGTTTTTGCTCAGAATGCAGACAAGAGTTCTCCATACTATGATAAAATAGATGTAAAGAACATTTGTGTAGCTGGTATGTCATGTGGTGGATTGCAAACACTTTATAACTGTGCCGACAAGCGTATTACAAGTCTTATGATTTGCAATAGTGGTCTGTTTAATCAGCAGAATGCAAATCAGGCAGTAGGTGGTATGCCTATGCCTCCTAAGGAGAAACTCAAGGAAATTCATTCGCCAATTATATACATCCTTGGTGGTGAGTCAGATATAGCTTATGGGAATGGTATGGACGACTTCCATCGAATTGATCACGTTCCTTCGTGCGCAGTTAACTATCCTGTCGGTCATGGCGGTACTTACGGTCAGCCACATGGTGGCGAGTTCGCAGTTGTTGCTCTTGCATGGCTTCAGTGGCAACTCAAAGGAGACCAGCAGGCAGCCAAGATGTTCAAAGGAGCAGATTGTGGAGTTGCAAAGCGTGACAAGTGGACTATTGAGAAGAATGCCAAATTTGAAAGCTTGAAATAAATTGAAGAATTATTATAGCCGTTATGTTTTTTAGGTAGTGAGGCGATGTGTCGCCTCACTACTATTCGTGTCATCTCCATAGGAGAAATATGAAACATATTGCCATTACCTCTACTCTTATTATTATACTCTTCATCGCCAATCTTTTCTTTGGGTCAGTCAGCATTCCTGCAGAAGCTGTTTGGCAGATTCTGACTGGCGGAGAAGTGGAGCGAGCCAGTTGGGTGTATATTGTCCTTCAGTCGCGTCTTCCACAAGCACTGACTGCCTTGTTCTGTGGCAGTTCACTGGCAGTGTCAGGCTTGATGCTTCAGACTGCATTCAGCAATCCACTGGCAGGTCCATCCATTCTCGGTATCAGTAGTGGAGCCAATCTCGGAGTAGCTATCGTTATGCTTGCTACAGGTGGAGCATTCGTTGCAGGAGGAGTGACTTTTACTGGGTTTATTTCTGTCTTGATTGGCGCATTTGTGGGTTCGATGCTAATCATGGCAGTCATTCTCTTCCTCTCCACTTTCATTCGTAGCAACCTTATGTTGCTCATTACAGGTATCATGATTGGTTATATCACCTCATCTGCTATCTCATTGCTTAACTTTTTTGCGACTGAAGAGGGTGTTCATAGTTTTGTCATTTGGGGAATGGGAAATTTCGGCGGAGTGTCATTGGAACAGATGCCTATGTTTGCTAGCTGCTGTATGATTGGGCTAGGAATGTCGGTCATGCTAATAAAACCATTAAATGCCTTGTTAATGGGAAATCAATATGCCGAGAATCTGGGTATAAATATTCGTCGTACTCGTAATCTTTTGTTGGTTGCTACAGGATTGTTAACAGCTGTTACAACAGCCTTTTGCGGACCTATTGCCTTCTTCGGATTAGCTGTGCCACATGTAGCACGTATGTTGCTTCGTTCGGAAAACCATAACACCCTGTTGCCCCTTACCATTCTCTGTGGAGGTGTTGCAGCACTATTATGCAATCTCATCTGCATTTTACCTGGAGATGCAGGCATTATTCCTCTTAATGCCGTTACTCCAATGTTAGGTGCACCTGTCATCATCTATGTCATTATGAAACAACGTAGATGATAATAATAAAAAAAGGATGTGAAGTGTTTGCTTCACATCCTTTTACTTAGTAAGGGACTTATTTTATTCCACTGAATAGTCAATTTTGCTCATACGTACGTAAGTCGCATAGCGGTGCTGAGCTGCTTTCTTTGCAGCATCGAAGAGTTCCTGTGCCTCTTGTGGCTTTGACTTCTTGAGTGACAGATAACGTACCTCTCCATCGAGGAATGCTTGGAAGTTATCCCAGTTTGGCTCCTTAGAGTCGAGCTGGAATGGGTTCTTGCCTTGCTCGGCGAGACGTGGGTCGAAGCGCCACAGGTGCCAGTAACCACATTCAACAGCCTTTGCCTCTTCTGCTTGGCTCTTACCCATACCACCCTTAGCTTTCAGTCCGTGGTTGATACATGGAGCATAGCCGATGACGAGTGATGGTCCTGGATATTCTTCTGCTTCGCGTAGAGCCTTGAGACACTGTGCGTTGTCGGCGCCCATAGCCACTTGTGCTACATAAACATATCCGTAAGTAGACTGCATCAGACCGAGGTCCTTCTTCGTGATGCGCTTACCGCCAGCAGCAAACTGTGCGATAGCACCGATTGGAGTAGCCTTTGATGACTGACCACCTGTATTTGAGTAAACCTCAGTATCGATAACAAAGATGTTGATGTCTTCACCTGATGCAAGCGCGTGGTCGAGACCGCCGTAACCGATATCGTATGATGCACCGTCACCGCCAATAATCCACTGACTGCGCTTAACGAGGTAGTGTGAGAGCTCGCTGAGCTGCTGGCAGATTGGGCAACCTGCGTTGCGACCTGCTTCGATGGCTGGAGCGAGTTTTGCTGCAGCAGCCTTTGATGCGTCTGTATTGTCTTTGCCTGCAATCCATTCCTGAGCAGCAGTCTTGAACTCTGCAGGAGTGTCATCTTTCGCGAGTAATTCGTTCAGCATCGTAACGATGCGTTCACGCATCTTCTTAGTGGCAAGAGCCATACCGAGACCATATTCGCAGAAGTCTTCGAACAGTGAGTTTGACCATGCTGGTCCCTGTCCCTTCTCGTTCTTAGTATAAGGAGTAGAAGGAATTGAGCCTGAATAGATTGATGAGCAGCCTGTTGCATTAGCTACCATCTGACGGTCACCAAAGAGCTGTGAGATGAGTTTCACGTAAGGAGTTTCACCACAGCCTGAACATGCGCCTGAGAACTCGAAGAGTGGGGTAGCAAACTGGCTGACACGTGGGTTGGACTTGATGTCCACGAGGTCTTGCTTTGACTTCACGTTCTTCACGCAGTAGTCCCAGTTCTTAGCCTCACCGAGCTGACTCTCGAGACCAACCATCTTGAGTGCTTTGTTGCCTTTCTTACCTGGACATACGTCAACACAGTTGCCGCAACCGAGACAGTCCATAACGCTTACTTGCATACGGAACTTCATGCCCTTGAGTGCTGGAGGTGCAATCATGTCGAGCTTAGCAGCATCGAGACCTGCTGCTTCTTCGTCGGTCATAACGAACGGACGGATACATGCGTGAGGACAAACGAATGCACACTTATTACACTGGATACAGTTCTCTGAATCCCATTCAGGAACGAATGCAGCAACACCACGCTTCTCGTATGCAGCTGTACCTTGTTCCCACATACCGTCTTCATAGCCTTTGTATGCAGAAACTGGAAGGAGGTCACCATTTTGTGCATTGATAGGACGTACGAGTTTATTGATGAATTCTGGGTCGTCGTTCTCTACTGCAGGATCTTCAGGGAGTTTCATCCAAGCTGGATCAACAGTCAACTGCTTGTATTCACCACCGCGGTCAACGGCTGCATAGTTCATGTTCACTACATCTTCACCCTTGTTTCCGTATGACTTCACGATGAATTTCTTCATCTGCTCAATAGCCAGGTCAACAGGGATTACTTCTGTGATACGGAAGAATGCTGATTGGAGGATGGTGTTGGTACGGTTGCCAAGACCAATCTCCTGTGCAATCTTAGTTGCGTTGATATAGTAAACAGTAATATTCTTCTCTGCGAAGAATTTCTTCACGTTGTTTGGCAGGTTCTTTACGAGTTCGTCGCCTTCCCAAATAGTGTTGAGCAAGAACTGGCCGTTTTGACGCAAACCACGGAGCACGTCGTACATACGAAGGTAAGCTTGTACGTGGCATGCTACGAAGTTAGGCGTCTTAATCTGATATGTAGAACGGATTGGTGTATCACCGAAACGGAGATGAGAACAAGTGAAACCTCCAGACTTCTTTGAATCGTATGAGAAATATGCCTGGCAGTACTTATCTGTATTGTCACCAATAATCTTCACTGAGTTCTTGTTTGCACCAACAGTACCATCGGCACCAAGTCCGAAGAACTTAGCCTCAAAGATTCCCTCGCCACCGAGTGCCATTTCCTCTTCCATTGGGAGAGAACGGTAGGTTACGTCGTCAACGACACCGATCGTGAAGCCGTTCTTTGGCTCTGGCAATTCAAGATTCTTATAAACAGAAAGAATCATGGTTGGGGTCACGTCGGCAGAACCGAGTCCGTAACGGCCGCCAACGATTACTGGAGCATCCTTCTTTCCGTAGAAGGCATCCTTTACGTCGAGATAGAGAGGCTCGCCACTTGCGCCTGGCTCCTTCGTACGGTCGAGTACCGCAATATGCTTGGTAGTAGCTGGGACAGCTTCGAGCAGACGTTCTGCAGAGAATGGGCGATAGAGGTGAACGCTGACCATACCATACTTCTTGCCATTGGCATTAGCATAGTCGATAGCTTCGCGAGCTGCTTCTGTAGCTGAACCCATCAAGATGATGACGTCGGTAGCATCGGTTGCTCCATAGTATGTAAATGGCTTGTATTCACGACCTGTGATTTTTGAGATGGCTGCCATGTATTCCTCAACAGCAGGAAGAACTTCGTTGTAGTAAGGATTGCAAGACTCACGGTGAGCAAAGAATGTCTCTGGGTTTTCAGCCATGCCCTTTGCTTCAGGATGCTCTGGAGAGAGGGCACGGGCACGGAACTCTGCAACCTTGTCCATAGGAACAAGTGGACGGATGTCTTCCATGTCCATCTCCTCAATCTTGTGATACTCATGTGAGGTACGGAAACCGTCGAAGAAGTTGATAAATGGAACGCGTGTCTTCAATGCAGCAAGATGTGCAACAGCACTGAGGTCCATCACTTCCTGTACAGATCCTTCGCACAACATAGCGAAACCTGTCTGGCGACAAGCCATCACGTCGCTGTGGTCTCCAAAGATACACAGAGAATGTGAAGCCACTGTACGGGCAGAAACGTGGAATACAGATGGGAGCAATTCACCGGCAATTTTGTACATGTTAGGAATCATAAGGAGCAATCCTTGTGATGCGGTAAATGTGGATGTCAGTGCACCAGCTTGGAGTGAACCATGAACTGCGCCTGCAGCACCAGCTTCAGACTGCATTTCCTGAACCAATACTGTGTCGCCGAACAGGTTCTTGCGACCAGCCACTGCCCATTCGTCAACGTGTTCTGCCATAGGAGATGACGGTGTGATTGGGTAGATTGCAGCTACTTCAGAGAACATATAAGCTATATGTGCAGCTGCCTGATTACCATCGCAGGTAATGAATTTTTTTTCTTTTGCCATTTTGTAATAATGTATAATTTATAATTTTTAATTTATAATAACCTTGCGGCATGTTCTAATTATTTAAGTTTTCACGTGTTTTCTTGATAATTGACGTCAGTATTTTTATCAATTCTACACATTCCTCCTTTAGTGTTTGTATTTCGTTGTTAGCTAGGTATTCCGTGGCATTTAATAAATCAATCCAATATTCTGTCTCATTGGCTTCGCAGAGGGCAATATTGAGTTTCGCTATAAACATGGGCGTTGTTTGTCCCACTACCGCTTCTCTGATGTTTGCTCCGATGCTTGTACCAGAACGGAGAATTTGTTTTGATAAAACATATTCCTTTTTCTCATTAGTGAGATAATTGTATAATTTTACAATTCTAATAGCAAAGGCAAAACTTTTGTCTTTAATGACGTTTTCGTCTTTCATCAAGAAGGCTATTATAAATTATAAATTATACATTTTATATTAATAAAGGAAGCCGAATAACCAAAGAGGAATCTGGTTGCCTTCGCCACACTCCATTTGGTTGACCGCAAAGATGACCTTCGACTTACTCTTGAGTTTTGTACCGTGTTCGATGACGCGGAACTCTTGCTGGCCGTCGATGAGGAACGAGCAGATATTACCTGCCTTGTTTACTTTATGGTCCTTCCAAACTGTGTTGCAGAAGAAGGTCTCCAACACATCGTGTTCGTCAAAACGCTGTGGATAGAAGCTGTACATGAGATTGGAGTTGTGCAGCAATACACGTGCAGGTTTCTTCGGGAACTCGTCACCTTTCGAGTAAATCATGTTGACGAGGCGAGCTTCCATCAGGTACTTGATGTAGTTCATGACCGTTGCACGCGACATGCCTAGTTCTTGTGCTAGCTGACTGATGTTGGGCACACTGCTACCACTGTTGGTCAGCAAGTAGAACATCTGCTTGATTTTGGCTAGATACTTCAGCTCAATTTGCTTGATTTGCAGCACATCGATTTCAATCATCATGTTCATTGTTTTGAGCAAGTTCTCCGAGTAGTTAGTCTTCTCGAGGAAGAATGGGTAGAAACCATGATGTAAATACTCAGAAAAATAGTCACGTGGATTCGCTTTTTCGATAATCTTCGTAGCGATCTCCTTGTGGTGCTTGATGATATCCTCCAGTTTGTAAGCGGGGAAATAGTTTCCTGTACGCAGGTTAAAGAACTCGCGGAATGAGAATCCACGTAAATTATAAGAGTCGACAATTCCGTTCAACTCAGGGTTTTCATCTTTCAGGCGCATGACCGATGAACCTGTAAAGATAATTCGCAGACCTGGGTAGCGGTCGTAACATTCGCGGAGCTGACTACTCCAATCAGGCTGTTTGAATACTTGGTCAATGAGCAACACCTTGCCCCCATTGTGATAAAACTCGCCGGCAAATGCTGAAATGCCAATGTTCTGTACGTAGAAGTTGTTGGTGTTGATGTACAGACACTGATGGTCGTCCGACGAATAATGCTCTTTCGCATACTGAAGTAAGAAGGTTGTCTTACCAACACCTCGAGCTCCCTTGATTCCGATCATGCGCTTCTTCCAGTCAATCTCATCCATCAAGTCACGACGAACAGGAGCATCTAGGTGATCTACTAAATACTTGTGCGTGCGGAAAAACGACTCCATATTAATTTCTTTTTTCTGGATTAAATAAATTATATTTTCATGTAGAATCCGAGATTCTTGTGACAAAACTGCGGTTAAGCGAGAGCAATCAAGCTTGCTTGAATTGCCGAGCAGCAGCAGTTTCGCAGCGTTTTATGCTGCAAAGGTACAACAAATAGTTGAATTTGCAAAGTGAAGTTTGCAAAATAACGACAAATAATTGAGATTTGTTGTCTATATTTCTAAATTAGTGCCCAAATAATTCATACACGTGCATAACACCTTATTTATATATAGAAAGAGATACTATATTCCTTGTAGTAAACTTTTATTTTGCATTAAGGGTAGAAATTGCAACACTACACTCAAACACTTTTTTCCCTGTACTCCAACAATTGTTAGGGTGCACTCCGACAAAATTTCTATATAGTAAAGTTATGAAATTAGCTTTGACAGCTTTCGCTTAGCAAACTCAAGGCTTCCGTTGAAGATGACGTTTCGATTTTTGTCGAGAATCAGCACGCGAGGATAAGTGGTTATGACACATTCTTTTAGGATAGGGCTGTCTTCGTTAATGCAGTAAACAGGAATGTCTAAACCTTGGTCTTGCATGATGCGGTAGCCGTCGGCAGCAGTTTCACCTTTTATCAGCATCGCAAATAGGGATATTACTTCCACGTTTTTGTTTGCTTTATATTCATTGCGAAGCTCCTCGACCTTGGGCATTTCTCTGTAACATACGCCACATTGGCTGTACCATACATCGAGCATAAGGTAGTCAGCATCAATCTCTGAGAGCTTGAAGGTGTGTGTGCTGTCTGTCACCTCACAGTCAGCGAGGTTGACTGTAGTAGTTGGCATGTTGCCAAATGTAAACCATTCCATCCATTGCTTGTGTCCTTCCGTCACACCCAACAGCCACAAAGCGGAGCAGAGTAATAGGAGCCAGATTTTGCGATAGTGGTAGAATAGGGTTACAGTAATGACTGCCCAAAGCGGAATAAGGGTAATAGGCAGGGAGAATAATGCACCGCTCAAGATGAAGTGTAAAGCGAGTTCAAACAACCATGGTGCTAAAAATGGAAGCAAGATGCGCCATAAGCCTGCTTTTGGTGCATATTTCTTCAGCGCCCACCAAGTCAGGATGGCAAACGCGATGCTATGGATGATTTCTGCAAACTGTAAGCAATCAATCCATTCGTTAGGCAAGAAGCTGTAGCCTCTCAGCGGCGCGATTAAGAGCCATAACCCTATCGATAATGCCCAAAGCGACATATAGTTTTTCTTCTTCATGTCAGCTTTCTCGTATTATAAATTATGCATTATAAATAGTATATTGTTTTACAGATTTTTCTGGAAGAAATCAATGAGGGTGCGGCGCAGGTGTTGGCTGGTGCCGGGTCCTTCGCTGATGCCGTGGGTTCGCATCGGGTAGCTCACTTGGTAGAAAGTCTTGCCGTTACGGACGAGTTCGTTGACGAGTTTCTCTGTATTCTGATAGTGGACATTATCGTCACCTGTGCCGTGCATCAATAGGAGGTTTCCCTTCAGTCCTGCTGCATAGCTGATGGGGCTTCCGCGGAAATAGCCGTCGGGATTGTTCTGTGGCGTGTTCATGTAGCGTTCCTGATAGATGGTGTCGTAAAGGCGTTGGTCACTGACAAAGGCGATGGCGACACCAGTCTTGAAAACATCGGGGTAGCGGAACATACTGTTAAGCGTCTGTGCACCGCCACCGCTCCATCCGGTCATGCCCAGACGGGAGGAATCCATCCATGGGAACTGACGGCAGAGATCCATAATGCCGCGAGCCTGATCTTCGCTGGCAGCCACACCCACTTCTCCATAGATACATTTGCGCCATTCACGCCCACGAGGAGCAGCTGCACCGCGGTTCTCGATGCTGACAACCACGTAGCCGAGACTTGCCAGATAGTGCCAGAAAAGACTGCGTTCCCAACGGTTTTGAACAGTTGCCGAAGCGGGTTCACCATACACATAGTCAATAACAGGATATTTCTTTGTAGGGTCAAAGTTTGCAGGTTTGATGATCCAAGCATCGAGTTCGAGGTCGCCGCTCTTGCATTTCACCATCTCTTTCTTCAGCCCATAGGCATCCCATGCCTGCTGTGCCTCCTTGTTTTCCTCCAGAACTTTGTCGAATGTCCAGCGTCCTTTCTTATCCATGCGAATCAGTGAGTATATGGGTATGCGGTTTGCATTTGAATAGGTCTCGAGGGCAAAGTCGAGATTGGGTGAGAACGAATAGGAATATTGCCCGGATTCAAGTGTAGGATGACACATGGCAGTGATGTTATCTACTTTTCCGTTACCCATCACACTGGTACGCATCAAGATGCGGTCACCTGCCATGTCGGGATCGGCAGATGTAAAGTATATGTAGCCTCGTTTTTCATCATATTCCACTTCGTTGATGACATCGAAGTTTCCGTTTGTGATGCAAGTCCATTTCTTACCATCTGCCGATACGCGCCAAAGGTGACGCCATCCGTCGCGTTCAGAAGTGAAAATGAAGAACTTGTTACCTGGGAGCCAGTGAATGTTGTCGTTGGTCTCAACCCAAGCTTCGTCGGTGTCGGTGCAGAGGATGCTTAGTGTACTGGCCTTGCCCTCCTTCAGCTCGCAAGTCCATACCTTATTATTATTTTGAGGACGGTTCATCTGCTGAATCATCAGAGTATTAGTGCCTGGTACGAACTCCATTCGTGGCAGGTAGTTCTCACGCTCATCACCAGGGATAGGCAACCAGGATGTCTGGCTCGTTTGAAGGTCAATGAATCCAATCTTAACTGCTGAGTTCTGGGTGCCTGCCTTGGGGTAGGGGAATCGCTGGATGGTGGGGTAGATGTCGTCCACGTTGTTGATGATGTCAAACCATCCCGTACCGCTGGTATTGCTGCGCCAGAAGGCTATGTAACGGCTGTCTCCACTCCAGCGGAAGCCGTCACGACAGTCGAATTCCTCCTCGTATACCCAGTCGAAGGTGCCGTTGACGATGGTATCGTTTCCGTCTGTGGTCAATTGTCGGCGATTGGGTGTCTGCATGTTACAGTCCTCAATATAGATGTTGTTTTTTGAAACGTAAGCTACGTGCTTGCCATCGGGCGAAATCTTTGCAAACATAAGCGAGGATTCAGGCAACCCGATTCCCAACTGACGTCGTTCGCCGGACTTTGTGTTGGTGAGGTAGTAGTCGCCTCGTGTTGCATAGCGCCATACTCGGCGTGTATTGGTGAAAAGGAGAGAATAAGTTCCTTTGCTCGTGTCGGCAGTCTCTTTCGTGTTGGCATCTTCGTAAGGCATTGCAGTGTCTTGGTCGAGTGCCTCGAGGTCTATATTGGGATAACGTGTGCGGATAATGCGTCCGCTGTTCATTGCATCGTCAAGAGTGAGTTGCTTGTCTTGTGCGGTAAGGCTCATCGTACAGAGAACCAACGCTGCTGATATGATAAATTGCTTCATAATAGAGTAAATATGCTTAAATTGTACGCAAAGATACGAAATTTTTTATAATTCATAATTCATAATGTATAATTATTTCGCAAATTTCCCTAACTTTGCACGTGTAAATCAAATCAATTCAAAAAAGTTACAAGAAAATGTAGTTATTCCACTGTGATTGCGTCATATAGATGTAATTACAAACGAAACCAATTAATCATCAGCCAGAGATGGAAGCGAGCGAGAGAGAATTTGCAAGTATCGTGCGGAAGCATAAAAACACAATTTATACGGTGTGTTACATGTTTTCGAAGGATGAGGACGAGGTAAGCGATCTCTTCCAGGAGGTTCTTATTAACCTGTGGAAAGGGTATGAGAAGTTCCGTGGGGAGAGCAGTCTCAACTCATGGATTTACAAGGTGAGCTTGAATACTTGCATCTCGGCCGACCGAAAAAAGAAGAAGATGGGTAAGAAGGTTGACCTGTCGGTCGGCTCGAATCTGTATGAGGATACTGATCAGGACACGAAGCAAATCCGTCAGCTCTACGGCCGCATCAGTAAGTTGGGTGTTATCGACCGTGCCATCGTACTTCTGTGGCTAGACAACCTCAGCTACGATGAGATTGGAGAGATCGTAGGTATCTCGACAAAGAATGTGTCGGTGAAACTCGTTAGAATCCGTGAACAGCTCAAAGCTATGAAATGATTAAACATAATACTACATTGATATGGAACGTATGGACGAAACAAACGAATTGGAAGAGATGCGTGCCCAGATGGCATTGCTGAAGGAGAAACTCAACAGAGAGGAAATCCTGACGGATAACCTGCTGAAACAGACGATGACCGGCAAGATGTCGACCATCAACCGCTACAAATGGATTTCGCTGTTTGCTGCTCTCTTTGCGCTTACATTCGGAAATGTGAGTTGGTATCAAATTGGTTTGCCTCTGCGCTTCCTCGTCGGTACTTCGATACTGATGGTGGTATCTGTCGTAGCCACGTGGATTATTCATGCCAAGATGGACGAGAAGGATATCATGGACGGAAACCTATTGGATGTGGCGAAGAATGCTAAGAAGCTGAAGGTACAATATATCCAATGGCAGCGCATCGGCTATCCCGTGATTATTTTATGGCTTGCGTGGTTTAGCTATGAACTGATGTCGTTGAACCAAGACAAAGAGTATCTGATTGGACTGCTCATTGCTTGTGCTATCGGAGGCATTATCGGTGGCATCTGGGGGCACATGATGAATCGGAAGGTGCTGAAGACTTGCGATGATTTGATAAAGCAAATTGAGGAGTGATGCAAAAATGATTAATAACAAAAAGTGTAATAATTAATACCTACAAATCTCATGAAACGAATTGTGATATCAGCAATCCTTGTGACTGTCGCCATAATGGTGTCGGCACAAAAACAAATTCCACTTCTTGATACCGCTCCATATGACACGATTATGGACGGTAAGAAAGTGGCACTTTACACAATCTCAAATGGCACAGTAGCTGCTCAGATTACCAACTACGGAGGTTTCATCGTTTCGCTCTTCGCTCCCGACAAGGAGGGAAATTATGCAAACCTCGTCACTAACTATCCTAACATCCACCAGTATCCACGCTACAATCTTGGCATGGTAGGTCCGGCGCTCGGACGTTTTGCCAACCGCATCGCAAACGCTACGTTCTCACTCGACGGCAAGGAGTATCAGGTGACTAAGAATAGCGGACAACATATCCTGCACGGCGGTAATCAGGGCTTCGACCATACTGTGTGGGAAGTGGTGAAGGCAGACAAGAATGAACTTGTTATGATGTGTGTGTTGCCTGATGGACTTGATGGCTTCCCCGGCACGCTGATTACCACGCTTACTTATTCTATCACCAAGGACAACGGCCTCTCCATTGCTTACAAGGCTGAGACCGATAAGGCTACTGTTGTGAATCTGTCGAACCACTCCTATTTCAATTTGAAAGGTGTGGGCAATGGTGATATCCTCGACCACATGCTCACCGTCTATGCCGATAACATTACAGAAACCGATCGCATGGGCATCCCAACTGGCAAGTTGACACCCGTTGCAGGTACTGCATACGACTTCAATAAGGCTGTCAAGTTAGGCGACCGTCAAGTAGCAATGCAAGGATTCGGCTTCGGTTTCGGTCAACGTGTTGAGATTCCTGAAGGAAAGGTTCGCAACTACGACAACAATTTCTGTCTTACTCATAAGGATGCGAAGAAAGTGGAGAAGGTGGCAGAACTATATAGCCCCACTTCGGGTCGTGTGATGGAAGTCTGGAACGACCAGCCAGGTCTTCAAGTCTATACGGGAGCCCGTACCGCCATTGCTCTTGAGTCTCAAAAATATCCCGACTCGCCTAATCATCCAGAGTTTCCAACGACACGACTCAACCCAGGTGAGACCTATCATCATACTTGCATATATAAGTTCAAGGTAAAGTAGTAGATATCATCTCTTTCCATACTTTTATTATACCTTGAGTGATTGGTTTAATTACAGTTCTCCAAACGGATAGGGGAGCTGTAATTTATTATTGGTATCCGCTAAAAGTTGAAAAAGATTAATGGTTAAGACTTTAGTTGTTTGAAGTCCTTTGTCTAAATGGCAAAAGACGGGCAGCTAATTCAAAAGGGAAAAGCAGCCGACTCAATCGGGAAGATGAGCCGGCTGAAAAGGGAAATCGCCTATAGTCATCCGGTCGGATGACTAAAGCCATCCAATCGGACGGCTAAAGGCGGATGATCGTCTGCCTTTAGCCGTCTACCCTCGAACATATAATCGTGGAATGGGAATAGTATGCGTAATTTCACCACAAAGATACAAAAAAGATTCGCCGTTTCCAAATAATTCGTAAAGATTTTTTATGCTACCACAAAAACTTTGGATAATTCATTTTAAGAAAAGCAACAGGCGACCAAATATAAAAAATGGATGATAGTAGTATAAACACGGTTGTTTTTATGTTAAATAATAGTTAAAATAGTTGTTGTGTTTAAAAAAATGTTTAACTTTGCAAGTAAAGTATGTGCTTACGCTAAAGCCAAATTAATTGATATCAAAAATAACTAACTAAATATCATCATGAAACAAATCAAAACAAACTGTTTACATACTGGCTGCGCACAGGATGTATGGGGCCTGTTAAGAGGAATGTTTCTGCTCCTCCTGCTGATGATGCTCATGCCTGCTGTGGCATGGGCTGATGATGAGCTAGAGACGATTATGATTGACGATGCATCGTACTATGTGCTGCGCAATGAAAACGACTGGAATTCATTCAATACATTGATTAAGAATGCCAAAGGTACAAAGGAGGTGAATGCCATCATGGATAATGACATCACGGTAACGAAAAGTGTTGCTACAAGTTCGGATGCCCCATACAATGGTACTTTCAACGGAAACGGCTATACGCTGAACGTGAGAATCGATACCAAGGACACTTATTGTGCTCCGTTCATGTATGTGAAGGATGTGACTGTTAAGAACCTGCATGTGACGGGTTCTGTCAGTGGTGAGTTGCACTCATCGGGCATGATCGGTAGTTCTGATGGTACGAACTATATCAACAACTGTTGGGTGTCGGTCACCGTTAACTGTGGCAGCACTCATGTCGGCGGTTTCATAGGGCATGGTCATACGGCTAAGCACATCATCGATAACTGCTACTTTGACGGAACGCTCGTCAGTGCGAAAGGTGGAAGTGATTCTCACGGTGGCTCTTTTATTGGATGGGAAGAAGGTGGCACTTCGAACGTGGTAACCCATTGTTTAGAGAATGGTACCTACACCAACATCCGACATGCAGGTATGAACTACAACAAAAGCACTCCCTACAGTGCAGGTTCCAATAACTGGAGTTACCACAACTGGAGCGAGGTGAATGGCAATGTGGTTGGTTCGAGGACTGCTGCCGATATGGTAAATTTATTAGGCAGCCGTAACTGGCATGTGGTTGACGGCAAGGCTATTCCCGTGATGAGTTTTTCCCCGAACCTGGAAGATATCACTATAGAAACCTACGATGCTGTGCCAGGCACAGAGGAGGGTGACAAAGGTACGATACGCATTCCAATTACTTGTACCAGTGCTATGAAATATATAGATGCATCATATACTGATGCTGATGGTAACATGCATACGTTGTCTCGCATCACATTGGATAAGGATGCTTATTTCTGCTTCCTATGCCTGCCTGCTACGGAGAAGATTACAAACCTAACTCTCACGGCTAAATTAGTGGTCGGCTCCATCACGACGACGATTGCCAAAATGCCGATGATACACAACCCACGTATGCTGAAGGCAGATGTTGACAGTGTGGGAGGCGTGAAGTTGCGGTGGAAAGCCCTCAACCGCGATGTGGAGGACATACTCGACGGTGACGTATTCTTAGTGCAGCGCTCGTTGACAGGCAAAATGGATGATTTTGAAGATCTGGAATCGGATATCATGTACGACAGCAAAATAGAGGATTATCTATACCGCGACTCTACACTCATATCGTCACTTCAGGCTGAACATATTGACAAGAATTTGGGTATTCCATTGGTTCGCTACCGTGTGTTACGTGCTTCAACGCAGGACCTGTGGGGCATGGAAAAGAACCCGACCGTGGCTTATGTGCAGCCTCAGTTCGCTACGCTGGTGCTCTTGGAACCGAAGAGTGTCTCAGCGGCTTGGAGCAACTTCGAAGAGCGCAAGGTGAAAGCAACGTGGAACTGGAAGGATAACGACGCCTCGCACAACTACGTGTGGGACGACCGTGCCGAGATAAAGGTGGTGACAAAGATGTTCAACAAAGCAGGAACTCTGGTCGACAGCCTTGTGAATGTGCTGACCGAAGAACAGTACAGAGCGCGTGAATTAGAACTGACACTTCCTCGCTCGTGCGTCACCTACGATATGCGTTTTATCGTTGACGGAAGCAAGTCGCCCATAGGTAAGGGTGAAGGAGACATCTTCGTTACGATTGCTAACCAATCAGAATTCATGAATTTCATGAACCGTGTGTTGAATAATGGCGAAACAGACTTGAATGCCATCCTAACACACAGCCTTGAGGTAGGTGGATATACAATATCGGCAGAAGAAAAGAGTGCCTATACCGGCAACTTCAACGGTAACGGGTATAATGTCTACCTCCAATATCAGTTAAGGTCCGATTACGCCGGTTTATTCCGCCATATAGGTGATGGTGCTGTCATTACCAACCTGATGGTGTCGGGCGACATAAGGACCAACAGGAAATTTGCCGGTGGAGTGGTCGGATTCGTACACGAAGGTACCGCATTCATTGAGAATTGCTATAGTTCCGTAACCCTTGAGAGTGATATATACGGCGATGGTACCCATGGTGGTCTTGTGGGAATCACCCGTGGTAACCTGCACATCAGTAACTGTCTTCGCGCGGGTTCTCAGATGAGCGCTTATGATACCAATAATTGCGGAGGTATCTTAGGTTGGCGCGAGGATACCTGCTTCGTCAAGATCTCTAATACATATTGTTACATCTTTAGTAGTACTTTCTCTCCCGACGGTTCTTCTACTTTCATGCGCAGTCGTAACGGCGACGTGTTGTGGGGCGTCATAGAGGACTGTACCTATCATGATGCGTTTGGTACCCCACAGGGAACAAAGTCGGAGGACTTCCCCAAGAACTGGTGTTGGAACGACAATCTGCCGGCTTTTGAGCAAAAATCGTTCTCAACCCTTGTGTCGGGTAGTGTGACTCAAGTGACGCTACCAGCCGACAAGTTCTATTATGAGAATCTGGGTCACGTTGACAAGACATCGCTTAAGACAAGGACGCTGCAAAGTTCCGTATTGCTGGAGTGGAAACTAGAGGGTGAGGAAGCCGTGGATTATTTTGAGGTATGGCGTCGCACGGAGAATAAGAAAGACTCCGTTTGTCTTGTTACCCAGTTGTCGGATATGGAGTATGAAGACATGACCGCATCGCCTATCTATAAATATGAGTATAAGGTGCGCGGCGTGAACAACTGCGAGGGTCTGCATTATGAAGATACCAAGTGGGTTTCAGGTCATTGTGTTCAGACAGGACTTGTAGAGGGTTACGTACGTTTCTCTGACGGAACAGGTGTTCCAGGTGTACGCGTCACAGCCGTACCTTCTCAAAAGACCTCTGCTACCTCAGGCGGCAGTGCCACTACCGACGAGAGAGGCTATTACCGCATTGAAGGACTTCCTTACTGGAAAGTCACTACAGGTGGTTACAATATCACAACCAACCAGACAGGCAGCGAAACACGCTCTGTTGAGTTTGACGACCGGACAAACCACTTTACGGACAAGAACTTTACCATCACCAGCAGCGTGAAGTTCTCAGGTTATGTGATGTACGATGGTACCAGCATCCCTGTTCAGAACGTAGGCTTCAAGGTGGACGGTCAGGAAGTAATGACTGCCTCGGGCAAGGTACTCACCAACTTCGAGGGAGCCTTCTCCTTCCGAGTGCTGCCAGGCATGAAACACACTATACAGGCCTTTAAAGACGGCCACGTATTCTGGCAGGATGGTTACTATATGAGCGGTAAGGAAAACAATGTATTCTTGAGTACCGACAGGGCAGACGTCTATTTCTACGACCAGACTAACGTGACACTCATCGGCCGTGTAGCCGGTGGTAAGGATCAAGGCAACCTGCCATTAGGCAACTCGCTATCGAAGAACAACCTGGGTAACGACTTGAAGATGGTACTCGTACTGGAAGGCGACAATACTTCACGACTGGTATTCGATGTGACCGATCGCACCAAGAAGGAGCGCGATACGGTCTATGTACATAAGGCTCACGATAAGAAGTATACTTATCAGACACGTGTTCACACTACGCCGTACCGCATGGAGATCACCCCTGACATTCATACCGGCGAATACATGGTGACGCTACCACCTGTGAAGTGGAAGATACAGCAGATTACGGCACAAGGCTATGCAACCCTATTCCAAGATGGGCAAACGGGTGATGTAATCGATCTGACTGACTCTATTAAGCCACATACTGACCACTATATTGGCGAATGGCTGACTGCCGATAACAAGACAGTGACCAGCGTGGATGTGACTTATAATGCTATCTACAACCGCATCTATCGTTCTCCGGTTCTCCTCGAACGTAAGCAAGTTGTTTACGACAAGTACGACTATTTTGGCGAGAAGGCATACTCTTTGCGTACATTGTCGGGCGAGAGGAAGCAGATTCCTGTTGCATTCCCTGTGACGACGGTAAATCCGAAGACGAAGAAGGAAACCGTGACGACTAAGTATACCTTCGATTATCCTGTGTTCAGTACTGACCGCGGCTATAACATCAAGCTCTCGGCTGTAGAACGCTACTATTATAACAATAATACAGAAAGCGACACCGTGGATGTGGTGAAGCTCAAAGGTGGTTTTGTAACAATCCGTAACGGATTCATGAGTGGTACACAACGCGATACTCTTACACTCGATGATAACGGTGAACGTATATATACCTTGCGGGCAGCTCAGTTGCCATACCTCCAGGTAGGTAAGGATGCACTCTACACCGTAACCTTCTCGATGGAGCGCGACGGTGTGACGACAGAAGGTGAACCGCTGAAGGGATATGTCTTCAGTCAGTATGCTAAACAGGGCGCAAAGGACATCTTGTCCATCAAGCGACCTGTACTCGTCGATATCCTACGTGACCCACCAGGTGGTGGATCTACGGCAAAGTTGAGCAAAGGTTCTACGCTGAAGCTCGCTTACCAGATGGATATGGCATGGAAGGGCGGTCTCAGCTTTAACATCAGTGCCGGACAGGGACAGAACTTCTATACAGGTATCTGGGCAGGTATGGGTGGCGGTGCCAACTATGGTCAGGTAGGAACTGCCTCAGGCGTGTTCAACACCAGCGTCGATCTCGTGTTCTCAGGATCTGGCCAACGTGCCTTTGCCTACACGATGACAGCCAACGAAGATATTACGACCTCAGGAGCTGCAACGATGGTGGGTGCCGATGCTGACGTATATATGGGAATGGAGACCAATATGTTCGTTCGCCCGGCGATAGCTGTTCAGGCAGTGAATGACTCTGTATTCCGTGTCAACGAAGGAGCCAGAGCAGCAGGACGTATGATAGAGATAGCTCAAGGACGTGACGAGAAAGATTCTCTCTACCATCTGGTACGTACTGAGGTAATCGGCTGCGGACAAGAGGTGACCTCTACCTTCGTTCATTCGCAACAGTATATTGTGAAACAGCTCATACCTTTGTTGGTTAAGCAATGTCGCGAACTGATGTTTACTGGTTCTGAGACTGAAGCCAAGCAACTGGCCAATGCTACGCAGGAACCAGTATATTGGTCGCTACGAGAGTCCGATGACGATAGGTTTGGTATGATGAATACTGCCAAGGAAGTCAAAATGGGCGATGAAAGCTGGAGTTGGGTGTATAACACAACCATCAAGAAACCTCAGGAAGGTATCAACTATCTCATTGTACTGCCTAACGGTTATAAAGGACAGGAGGAGGATAAGGTGAAGGACTACTGTGAGACGATATATACTTGGGCAAACATGGTAGCCCGTAACGAGAAGGAAAAACTGTCTGTTACCAAGAAGATGAAGAACTTCGACATCGACGGCGGTGGCTCTGTGAGCTATAGTGAGGATTTCTCGACGGAATACTCCAACACCACATCCTATAACTGGTTTGCCACAGATTTCACACATAACTACTTTGCGAACCCCGACCCTAATTCTGACGCCTATGGTGACATCGAACGTACGCGGTTTGCTTTTGCTGAAATCATGACTGTTCTTGGCAACACAGCAGGCAAGTTTCTTGCAGGATTGTTTGCCACAAAGACGGTAAACAAAACAAGAGTAGACGAAATAAGTAAAAATAATACCAACCCGCTTGCTCAATACGACATCAGTTTTGTCGGCTTGAAATGGAACTTTGGACTCACTCCTGTGGCAGCTTTCGGTGTGACTCCGAAGAGCAACGAAACGACCAAATACAGCCGTAAGGAGAGCTTTGATATCAAGATGGACAAGAAGAGTCATCTGGATGTTGATGTCTATTACTCAACTATGATTGATTCACGTGAAGAGACAACACTTACAAACGGAAAGCTTGATGTCTTCGTGGAGGAGAACTTCCTGAACAATGTCGATTACATGGAATACTTCATCGACCGCAATGTCGGCTCACGCAACATTGTCCGCGATATGATACAGCCTCGCGGCTTCATCTACCGCACCCGTGGCGGTGCCACTGTTCAGCCATGGGAGCCTGAACGTAAGTCAATCTTCTACAGTACGGGTTCTATACTCGATGAACGTACGAAGAAAATCGAGAACCCTGTCATCAAGATGGACAAGCAGAGCATTAGCGGTGTACCTATAGACGAGCCTGCACGCTTCAAAGTCTATTTAGCAAACGATAGCGAGCAGCCAGAGGCTATCGGAGGCATGCTGGTATATTGGACCTTCTACTTGGACGACAAGACGAACCCGAAGGGTGCCAAAGTGATGTGTGACGGTATGCCACTGACAACAGCTGGTATGACTGTAAGGGTAGTACCGGGCGAGGTGACAGAGAAGACCATTGAGGTGTCTGCAACAGAAGACTTCGACTATGAAGACCTGACACTCGGCCTTCTCTCGATGGGCGACATTGAAACGTATGCCGAGGTATCATTCTCAGTTCATTTCCTGCGAGAGGCTGGGTCGATAGCGATTTCATCGCCTGGCGACAAGTGGATTATGAATACCGATGCTCCTTACGACTCTATTCGCGGCTGGTACATGCCTGTAATTATCAGCAACTTCAACAAGAACCAGCACAACTTCGACCACATTGAGTTCCAATACAAGGAGTCTACGCGTGGCGATGACTACTGGACTAACCTATGCGGATTCTATAAGGACAAGGATCTCTATAATGCTGCAAGCGGTACGAAGGAGATGATACCAGAGAACGGCTATATCAATACACGCTTCTATGGAGACGGCAAGGAGATGGAGAAAAGCTATGACCTTAGGGCCGTGCTGTTCTGTCGCAATGGTAATGATTTCGTTACCAACTCGTCTGCGGTGCTCACGGGTGTGAAAGATACCCGTCGTCCGCAACTCTTTGGCACATCAGAACCGAAGGACGGCATTCTAGGTCCAGGTGACAACATTATCTTCAACTTCTCGGAGGAGATAGAACACAACTACCTGAGCCATATTACTAACTTTGAGGTGGTGGGCGAGACAAACGAGACGTCTATCCAAGAAGAACCGTCTTTGTTGTTTGGCGGTAGTGGCTTCGCAGCATCACAAGCGCGCCGTAATTTCACAGACAAGAACGTCAGCATTGACGTGATGGTGAAGCCCGATAAGACTGGTCAGGACATGCCTATTTTCAGCCATGGTACCGATGGCCATAGCCTACAACTTTGGGTAACGAAAGACAAAAAACTGAAGGCTGTAGTGAACGATAAATCGCTGGTGAGCGACAAAACGATAGACTTCGATTATTTCAATCAGGTGGTATTGGTGCTTGATAATGAGAACAAGAAGTTATACCTATATAACGACTCGCTTATTGGTAGTATGGACGACATCACCTATAGTGGATATGGTCCATTGATTTTCGGTTCTACGAACCAAAGCGATATCAGCAAACGCAATTATTACAAGGGACGTATGTTAGAAGGTCGCGTGTGGAATCGCGTTTTGGATAAAACATTGCTTAACACATATGGCAGGCGACTGCTTTCTGGTTTTGAGATGGGTCTCACTGACTATTATCCGATGAACGATGGCGAAGGCATGATTGTTGTTGATCGGGGTATAGGTGGTGCAGACCTGATGTTGACAGGTGCAACATGGGCACTTCCACGTGGTATGTCGCTGCATCTCGACAAGGCAGAGAACCGCAGTGTGAAGGGCTTACAACTTCAGACCGATTTCATGGCTCGTACCAGCGAGCAAGACTACACTCTGATGTTCTGGTTTAAAACCGACCGCAACGGCCGGGGTGCTCTTTTGAGCAACGGTTCAGGTATGGCTACTGACGTAAATGCTACTGAACGTTTCTTCATCGGTTTCGAGGATGAGACACTGAAGTATCGCTCGAACGGTGAGGAATATAAGTTGGGTGACAACTATAGTGACGATACCTGGCACCACTACGCTATGACTGTGAACCGCTCACGTCAGGTTTGCAATATCTATGTGGACAACGTGCTCAAGGCTTCGTTCATGACAGATAAGCTAGGTGGCATGACGGGTAATAATTTCTTCTTAGGCAACATGGTTTGGCAGGAGGAAGGCAAGACCCCTGAACAGAAACACTACGATCATGCTTTAACTGGAAACATCGATGAATTGTGCCTTTTCAAGCAGGCCCTGCCTACGACACTCATTAAGCGTTACTCGAAGAAGAGCCCACGAGGCAGTGAGACAGGACTTATCATTTATCTAGGCTTCAACCGTCAGGAGCGAACAAAGCAGAACGAATTGTTGCTATTCCCATACGCTTTGAATCAGGTCATCACAATTGATGAAGACGGTATTGAGCATGTTTCGAATGACAGTGTGTTCGTTACCCCTGTTAGTGAAGTTATGAATCACATCGACCAGACGGTGGGTGCACCGGTACAGCCTTATCAGGAACTGAAGAACCTGAACTTCAGTTTTGTGGGTAGGAATAACCAATTATTGGTGAACATCGATGAGCTAGATAAGAAAATCAACAAACGTACAGTGTATGTCACAGTGACGGATATTCCTGACAAGAACGGTAATTACATGGCTTCGCCTGTTACAGAGTCGTTCTATGTGCATCGTAACCCACTACGATGGAAAAACAGTTTTCATAGTGAAAAAGCATTCTATGGACGTATAAGCTATATCTTGACACATATCGTAAATACTAGTGGTGCAGAACATACTTATACCATTGAGGGCTTGCCACGTTGGTTGAAGGTTGATGCAGAGAGTAATGTAGTAGATCCTCAGAGCACACAAGAGTTGTTCTTCTATATTAGTGATGATTTGAATGTAGGTGTTTACGATGAAGTCATATACCTGACGGATGAAAATGGACTATCAGAACCAATGAATTTGGAAATAACAGTAGAAGACGATGAACCGGAATGGTATGTGGATTTGTCTCTGAAACGCTACTCGATGAATATAATAGGTCAGGTGAGCATCGGTGATGCCATTGTCACTAACCCACGAGACATCGTTGCAGCTTTCGATGCAGATGGCCGTTGTTTGGGACGTGCTAACGTTGAGTATGATTCATCTACTGGACTTAGTATGGTGTTCCTGACAGTATATAACAACACCAATAAGGCAATACCGATCGATTTCCGCCTCTGGCACTATGAAACTGGCAAAACAATGCTGTTGACAACTACGGAGGAAATAGTATTTGGCGAACAAACCATAGCAGGAACATTAAAAGATCCATTGAAGATGATAGCTAGCGACATGTATATTCAGCATTTTGATCTTGTGTCTGGATGGAACTGGATATCGTTCAATATTAAAAATTCTGCGTTCGAGAAGATATCTACATTGCTCAATATGTTTAAATGGGAAGATGGTGATATTGTGACAGAAGACTCGCAAGACCTCACATTGGCATATAAGAATGGACAGTGGATGAGTAATCGCAAAACAGATATCAATAACGTAAGTCTGTCAACAGCACTGAGTTATCGCGTAAAGACAAAAAATGACATTAGCTTTGAAATTGATGGCACATGTCTTAAAAAACCAGAAGACCGTCTTATCAGTGTGAAGCAAGGATGGAACAGTATTGGCTATACGCCATTGGTGAACCTGCCAGTAGCTACGGCATTGGCAGAGTATTGGAGCTATGCTCAAGATGGTGATATTATCAAAAGCCAAAATGCCTTTGCGCAGTTCTATGAGGGTAGTGATGGTGCTACTTCTTGGATTGGTTCTTTGAAGTATATGAAACCAGGTGAAGGATATATGCTTTATCGTCAGAAAGAAGGTGCAGTGACGTTCAGATATCCTTTCTATGAGCCAGGTGCAACATTTATTGATCTTGATACAAATTCACCTCGACGTAGCATCGACCATCGTACCACAATGACAATTGTGGCTCAACCTGTTGGCGTTAATGTAGAAGAAGGTGACAGGTTAGTTGCCTATATTGGAGAAGATATGGTAGGAGAAGCAGAATTCTCGACTATTAACTCTCAAAACTCACCGGTCTTTTTCCTAAGCATCAATGGCGATCAGGAGAATCCGATGTCCTTCACGATAGAACGCGAAGGTAATATCATAGCTATTTCTGGCGAAATGATGAATTATCAGCCTGATGCTATTAGAGGTTCACTTCGAGTGCCAACGATGATTGATTTTACTGCATTACAGCATTCAAAAACCACAATTGATAATGGATGGTACAGCGTACAAGGTATCAAGCTCATTGGACGACCTACTCAGCGTGGCATTTATATCTATAATGGAAAGAAACAAATAATCAAGTAAATCATTATGAGTATGAAAATAGACAAGATCATAGTACTGATAGCAGCCCTAACATTTATGGGCTGCTCATCAGATGACGATGAACAGTCGAGAGCTTACACGTTTGTTAACGTAGCCCTCCCTAAATGGAGTGTAGATTTTAAGGGTAATAATTCTTCACCATCATGGTTGGCACCGGATCCGACGAAATACGAGAGCTCGATGTTTATCATGGTGCAACTGGAGGACGCCTTAGTGCCTTACTCTACAGATGCAGACCTAATGACAGTACTAATTAATGGTGAATGCCGAGCAGTACCTGCCGTTCGCAATGTTGACGAAAACAATAATATCTCCTTTGTGTTGAAAATTCGTGGTAACAGCAACGATCGCAATGTTCTTTTCTCACTATGCTACTATTGTGCTGCCCTAAATCAGATTTTCTCTTTAGAAGGCTATCAGTCCTTCGCTACAGAGATTACTTATGGCTTCGATGAAGGCTTTGTTCCGTCACTGCTCAAGGGATGCCCAAAGTATCCTGTGCAAAATACACTGACAGTCAATCTACCTGCAAAAGCTCCTTTCACAGCAGCCGACGGCGACTGTGTAGCTGTCTTCGTGGGCAACGAGTGCCGCGGTGTAGGAACTGTGGGCAAGCCGTTTACTGTATTCCGTACGGCCGAAAACGAAACTCTACAATTACGTTACTATAGTGCACAGAAGGGTGGAGTATATACACTAACGCAAACAGTCACATTAACTGCACAAGAAGAGCAAACAATTACTCTCACTTTCTAAGCAGACTGGTTATAGGTCATATCAGCTTAGAAAGAAAACAAAAGGAGCGTCATCGCTCCTTTTGTTTTTGTAGTTTGCCTTAATATTTCCTGAATGTTAGGGTGTATAGTGAGTTACGGAGAATCATGTCATCTTTTGTTAGTATGATAAATGCATATCGTCCTTCGGGTGCACAACCATAAACGGCAAGGGAATCAACTGTTTCTTCACGATCAAACGGACGATGGAATACTTTATCTATATATAACGAATCGTTCTTGCAATGAAAATATGATAAATGCCAAGTGTCATATGGTTTGCCATACTCACGCATCTGCAAGATATTCAATTTGACAGCATAGAAGATGCGCTGTGTGTACCGTGTTGCAAGAATATGATTTGTTGCATTATCCCGCCATTCTATCATCTGCCAATTGCCGTCAAAATCTCCATTCTCGTCTGTCTTGTCACATGAAGTGAACATGATGAACATAGCAAGAACCATGAACTGTAAACAATATGCTATTGGTTTCATTTGATGATACCCTCCTTTCTGATTGATAATGACCCTCCTGTAGATTTCTTGAGTAAATCTCCACGATTCAATCCGAAGGCTCCTGTGATTGACCATCCTTTCAACTGATGTGGCTTGACTGTCATTTCTGCCAACAGAAAATCATTGTGTCGGGTATCAATGAGTGGATCGTCGTAGGTTCCCCATGAACGCATATGAGTATATAGTAGTCGATAGTGAATCGAAGAACACGGATTGCCTGCAATACCGAGATGAGTGGCCGTGATGCGACTATGAAATGCGGAAATCTGATGTCCTTCATTGTATATAGGCGATATTAGCAAAGGATTTCCCATTGTCATGCCCCAGTGTTGCCAAGCACCATAAACCTGATGGTTATAGTAGTTGTCACGTCCGCTTATCTGAATAGGCAATTCCTCTGTGGCATCATGATAGACTGCACTTGTTTGGTCTTTAGTGGAGATAAGTTCAACGAGCATTGTACTGACAAAAGGATTTTTGGGTAGTTGGGCCTCGATACCCCATTTCATATCTTTCCATCCATATTGCCAAAACAATTGTGAATGGTCGTCGAACTGGTGCTCAAAGTAACCCTTAACGTTCCATCCTTTCCCCCGATAGCTCAGGCATCCATGCCAGCTACCTACGTGATTACCTTCAGTATTTTTGAAATCGCCATCGTTTGGATCACTTCCTCCAAAGGTCAAAGCATTCCAATAGTTTTTCAATCCGTTGTTGAGGTTCACATAAGAAAGGTCTACATACGTAGTGTCGTCTTTGCGCTGGCTTAGATTCCATGCTTCACCACCAAACTGACAATCTACTCGTAAGCCACCCATGAGAGTCAGAGGAAACTTCTTTTCATTGCCAATTCGGAAATAGATAGATTTACTGTGATATCGTACGTTGGATGTGTGTCGAGATGATGGATCAAACTCTGTAAACGTCTTTTTCCAATGATCATCCGTGAACCATCCGAATGCTGCATGAATTTTGACTCCTACCCATCCACTTGTGCCAGGGATGTCCCAGTAGTTTGGCATTTCAAGACGTACTTGTGGAATTGGACGGGAGTTGATACTCATTGTCATATCACCCGTACTGAGTTCAGAATTTGAAAATTCCATTGGCAACTCCTTGGCACCTACTGTCAAACGAATGTTTTTATATTGTGATTCAACATATAGTTGCTGTAACACAAAGTCAGATGTAAAATGATGTGGAATCACTATGTCCATTCCATATCCCACTGCCCATTGACGCAGTGAATCTGCGTTTAAGCTACGCCGAATGCAACCTCTCACATAACCAAAATCATCTTTGATGGATGAGAGTCCGTATTTATTATTAACGAGCCAGAATGGTGCTTGGTTATCGCTGATAGTTGCATGTATTTCTCCAGCATATTCCACATCTGTCCCAAGTCGGTTGAGCTGGGCATTACACGCAGTAATCGGTGCGATGATTAGTAATATGGAGAAAAACTGTTTGAACATTTTAATATTCTTAGCGATAATCATCATTTATCAACTGTTATTTCGCAAAGCTGATGGCACGAGTCTCACGGATAACAGTAATCTTTACCTGTCCAGGATAGGTCATCTCGTTTTGTATTTTCTTGGCAATGTCGTTGCTGAGAATTTCGGTATCAGCATCTGTAATCTTATCTGCTCCGACAATTACACGCAGCTCACGTCCTGCCTGGATAGCATATGTCTTGGTGACACCTGGGTAGCTCATCGCTAATTCTTCGAGATCGTGCAGACGTTTGATGTATGCTTCTACAATTTCGCGACGTGCACCAGGACGGGCACCGGATATTGCATCGCAGACCTGCACGATCGGGGCGAGTAGGGTAGTCATTTCCATCTCATCGTGGTGTGCGCCGATAGCGTTGCAGATATCTGGTTTCTCCTTACACTGTTCTGCCAATTTGGCTCCATAGAGTGCGTGTGGAGTTTCGGGATCCTCATCGGGCACTTTACCTATATCGTGTAACAGACCGGCACGACGTGCTTTCTTTGGATTGAGACCTAGCTCTGCAGCCATGATAGCACATAGATTGGCAGTTTCACGTGCATGTTGCAGCAGGTTTTGTCCGTATGAAGAACGATATTTCATTTTACCTATGATACGGATCAAATCTGGATGCAGACCATGAATACCCATATCGATGGCTGTACGTTTTCCCGTTTCGATGATTTCTTCCTCGAGTTGTTTACGTACTTTCGTAACGACTTCTTCGATACGAGCAGGGTGGATACGTCCGTCAGCCACCAATTGATGGAGTGCCAAACGGCATACTTCTCGGCGTACGGGGTCGAAGGCACTGATGACAATTGCTTCAGGTGTATCGTCTACCACTAGTTCGGTTCCAGTGGCAGCTTCAAGGGCACGGATGTTACGGCCTTCACGTCCAATGACGCGTCCCTTGATTTCATCACTCTCGAGGTGGAAAACGGTAACAGAGTTCTCTATAGCGGTTTCTGAAGCAACACGCTGGATGCTCTGGATCACTATTCGTTTTGCTTCTTTGTTAGCAGTCATCTTGGCATCATCGACAATCTCATTGATGTATTGCTGAGCCTGCGTACGTGCTTCGTCTTTCATACTTTCCATGAGGTGCTCTTTCGCCTCGTCAGCCGACAGTCCGCTTATGGCTTCAAGTTTTGTACGTTCTTGAGACTGCAACTCTTCGAGTTCGGCACGTTTCTTATCGTTGTTGGCAATTTTTGCTTCGAGACTTTGTGCCATGCTGTCACACTCTTGTTTCTTGCGAATCAATTCCTCATGTCGCTGATTGAGTGATATTTCTCTTTGTTTCAGACGGCTTTCTACTTGTTGAAGTTTAGAATTACGCTGTGCTACTTCCTTTTCAAGTTCAGCTTTTTTGTTCAAGAACTTTTCTTTTACTTCAAGTAGTTTTTTGTTTTTGATTGCTTCTGCTTCCTGTTTCGCATTATTGATTGACTGGTTATAGGTCTGCTTGAGAACGTACCTAAACAATACGTATCCTATTATAGCACCTATAATGAGGCCAGCTACTGATGCAATTATTATTTCCATTATCGTTTGTTATTTTTTATGTTAATACTAACGCACAATATCAGCTTGCTCAGTTGTAGCAATCTGAAAATGTGCGCATGATGATTTCTGATTCGGATGTAAGATGCGATGAGGCTATTTTTTAATGAACTCATCAATTTCTCTTTCGAGGGTGTCGATGATTTCAAACACTGGCTTGGTGTCATTTCTTTTTTCTGCTGCCAATGCTTTGATTTCTGAGTTAAGCATCACCATCACATCGTAGTATCTATCGTTTGGAACACTTTTATATCGCTCACGAACAGTGATAAGCTGCTGGTTCAAATTGCCTGCAGCCTTACGGATGACAGCCTCTTGGTCAGAGTCTGTTACCGTCATCGGTAATAACATATTATCTATGTTGACGTGTATGGTGAGTTTTTTCTGTTCCATGTCTCTGTTTCAGTCATAGCAAATGGTGTGGAGTCATTCTCCTTGAGCATCTACTGTGACTTCTTCTGAGTTTAATAGTCCGATGCATCGATTGATTTCGCGCACGAGCCTTGTCAGTCTCTGCTTGGCGGATTTGATGTCGCCGTCGCTGATTTCCATGAACTTGGCCATCTTCAGACTTTGATAAGTTTTGTCCATCGATTTCAGCTGACCCTTCAATTTGGCAATTTCTTTGTCTTTCTGTTCAATGGCGGCTTGCAGACTTTCGATATCATCCTGAAGATTTCGGTATTGCAAAATAAGTTGCCTTACTCTTGCTTCAAAACTACGGATTCTTTTCTGTTCGTCGCTGGTCATGTCTGATAATCTTTAAACGCTACACTATCGGTTTTGTATGTCTATTTCTTCATTTTGTTTTCTGCTTTCTCCATCTCTTCTTGAGAGGGTTTAGGTTCTTTCTTCGCTAGGGTGATGACGTTGTAAACGTACTCATTGATCCATGCTTGAGAGAATCCTAACGTTTTCTGATACTTACGCACTGAAGCAACGGTCTTGCGTACACCGTCGTCGCTCCAATCGTTTTTCGTAAAGATGTCGTTCACCGTTTTCTCTACCATCACCTTCAATGCTTTCTTCAGGAAGGAAGGAATGCGGAACTTCCATTTCATCAGGTTGCCCACCAGCATCATCAGGTCTTGAGTGAATCCTGAGAAGAGGAACATATAGTTTCGGACATCGTTCGGGTTCTTGCAACTCTTCTTGATGCTTTGGTCGATTTCCTTGAAGAAGTTGTCGCTGATACCATAGAGGTCCTGTAGCATCTTCTGACATGCTTTTTTCTCTCCGACACCTAATTTATTATTCACAGTAGCAACGTGGAGAGAGCGTTTGAATGCAATCAAATCGGGTAGGGCTGCCACATTGGAGATACCCAGATTCGCAGCCAATACGCTTTGGAAGTACACCCTGATCAAGGTCATGAAGTCTTCCATTCCGCCGACATTCGCTTTCTGCTTCTTTTTAAAAAAATCTGCTAATCCCATTTTCAATTAAAAATAATTGTTTTCAAAATGCAAAGGTAAGAAAAAAATGCCGAACCGCCATCGTAATCTGCAAAAATATTGCTTTTCTATGTAAAAAAACATTTTTAACACAGAAAAGCTGTATGATTTGTTAAAACTCATCGCAGCAGCAATGACTGCAAAGATAACTATGACGTTGTAAATGCTACCCATCCCTTTTTCGTGAATGGAGTCGTCTTGGGATTGCTTCGCATATACGTCTTCTATCTTAGTTGCAATTAGTTTATCTATCCAACTTAATTCTATGTAATCCTCAGCAGGTGCTTTGTACACTATCTTTCCGTTCTGGATAAACAAATTCAGTTTAATGCCCAACCATTCCGTATTAGTTGGTCTGGCACTTAGTTCTGGTTCAAAGAAATTGTTTATTAAGCCAAGGGACATATTCCTGCAGTCAATATGATCAATCATTTCAAGATTATACTGCCGTCCAGAATGTTGTAACATCTCCCATCTAAAAAAAGAAGGAGTAAGAGGTAAGCAAGTGTCTCCAGAACTTCCTGTACCTTAACTCCTTCAAAATTGGAAAAATGTTGAATAATTGTACTTAGTTGCGTTCGAACACGGGGATGTGGTCAAGCGAAACAGGCACAGTGACATATTGACCGCCTGAGTAGTGCTGGCCTGTATAGTGGTGTGTCCATCCACGTTTGTTTTTGGGCAGATAGACTTTCCATTCGTTTACGTTGTCAGCCGTTATAGGACATACCAGATACTTAGGGCCGAACATGTATTCTGTTTCTTGACGCAGTGCCTCTGTATCTTCACAGAAGTCAAAGACGAGCGGACGCATCAGGGTATAGTCTTCTGTAGCTACACGACGGGCACAATCCTTGATGTATGGAAGCAGTTCCTGACGTTCCTTGATGCAGTTGACAAACATCTTCTCGATATCAGCTGGGTACTGCCATGGTTCAGTACGGCTTTGGTAGCCGTGTACACGCATGATGGGCAAGAATACACTTGTTTCAATCCATCGCAGCATTCGAAGTTGGTAAGCACGGTCTGAGTATTGATTGCCTGGACGGAAGAAACCACCTGCATCATAAGTCCACCAAGGCATACCTGTTGCTACGTAGTTTAATCCACCTGCTATCTGACGACGCAGACAGTCCATATCGTTTCCTACATCGCCACTCCATACAACCGCATTGTAGCGCTGCATTCCAGAGAAGGCTGAACGTGTGAGGATAGATGGTATTCGTCCTACATCGTCGCGTAGCAGACCATTGTACATCGTGTGAATGACTTTGAGTGGATATACGTTGCGATAGATATCGCCTGGCATCTGACGGTCACCAACACGTCTGCCATGAATGTCGTCGTTCTCAGGCTCTGTTGCATCAAACCACCAGATATCGATATCATAGGGCTTCAGGATTCTCTGACTGAATTGCTGCCAATAATACTCGGTCACAGCTGGTTTGAAGAAGTCTATCCAGTCGGTTCCTTCGATATAAGCGCCTCGCTGCTGTAGTTCTTTTCCAAGTGCAGAGTTCTTATCGACTTTCGACCATACAGACAGCATGAACTTGATGTTCATGTCGTGCAACTCACGAACCATTCCTGCTGCATCAGGATATTTTCCTTCGTCCCATTGCATTGCATTCCATCCATACTTACCCCACCATTGCCAGTCTTGCACGATGACGTCGATAGGAATGTTCTTATCGCGGAACTTGTGTGCATTCTCCATCAAATCCTTTTGGGTGTCATAGCGTTCACGACAATGTACATATCCCAACATATAATCAGGCATCAAAGGAGCCTTTCCTGTGAGGTTACGATAGCAGTTGATGACTTGGTCTGCTGTTCCTGCAAAGACAGTATAATCTACCCCAGTTGCGACAGGTGAACTGAAAGTTGTCTCGTTGTTATCCTTACGCCAATAGACAGTAGGGGAGTCGCCTCTCACACCTTTCACAGTCAACTGGTGCTTTCCTTTACTGAGGTGATACATCGTAGAAGCTGTTGGTGGCAACCATGTGTTGTTAAGGTCGATGATAGCTTTTCCGTCGACTTCCAGATAGAGTTTGCGAGCCATCTTCTGTCCTACATCAAGCAAGAATGAATAGTCGCCTTCTTCGTCAATCGTGATGTCGGCTTTGAACGAGTCTGATACTCGGCGTTCGCGAATAGTACCTATGGTACTTGTTGTATTTACCTCAATAACATTTCCTTGCTCGTCTGTACCTTGCAGTTTTACAGAGTTAGCGGCTGGGTTGAAATCAGTCAATCCATAGTTATTCCACAGCAGTCCGTAACCTTTGCTCGAAAGGATGAAAGGAACAGCAATCTGGGTGTTCACCTGTGTCAGTCGTCGTGTCAGTCCCTTGATATTGAGATAACCATCCTGAAACTGTCCGGTTCCGAAGATGAATTCATCGGCTGGCGATACGAACGACTGCGATGCTTTCACCCATTTGTTTGTACCATCGACCAATTCGCTCTGTTTCAATTCCCTGCCTGTATATGCCACTTCTTCGAGAATCTTTTTCCCTTTACTGTCGAAGAAGATGAGTTGGTCTGTCCATTTGTTGTACTCCACACTCATCCCTTTCAATTTCACTTTTGTGAAGGTTGCGTTTACGTCTGTCTTCCACTTAGGTAGTTTGAAGTTCTCTGTATAGATTAATTCATCCAACTGAGGTGCATCTGTATTGTATGCTCGAATTCTTACAGCATTGTCAGCCAATGGGATAATACGTACTTTGCCGTTTTTAGTGAAAATGGTAAAACCGTATGCCTCGTCTATGTTATTGGCAACAGCAATGCCCATAAAACATAAGAACATTGCTGTCAGTAATATTGTTCTTTTCATTTATTCTTTAGTTTTTATATCGTTTTGGTTTTCGTCACCTCTCAACTGTCAATTGTCAACTATCACTTGTCTTAGTACGTCCACTGGTGGAAATAGTCAAAGTCTGCATGACCACCCGTCTGTTTTGTCGGATAGTTATAGAGTGCAGCCTTATAGCCAATGAAAAAGTCGAGAGTGAATCTCATCTGCAACTGATTGTCAACATCTACCCAACGCTTTCCATCAGTCGAATAACTCATGAATGCCTTGTCTGGTCCACAAGAGTCGTCAGCCTGAGGGGTAAATACATATTTCATGCGCAACCACACCTTCTTGCCTTTGAGGGGCATACGCAGCACTTCCTTGGCATCACGACGCGAGCCGCTTGTAGCTACGATGAAACGCTTGCCTGCATCGTCCACTTCTACGCCGATTGAGCAGAAGTTGCTTTGAAAAGCAGCCAATCCCGCTTTGTCGCCTGGTTTCATTCCTGATGCATCGAGCACGGTCTCATTCATGCAACGAGGTCCTACTGTACGTTGGCAGAGTGTATTGCGTGCGTTGAACAGGTTTGTAGCCAACTGACTTGTGGTGAGTCTCAACCAACCCTTGCGTGCTGTTACTGACCAATCTGCATTGATTGGTTTGTGGTTCCATTGCCATACAAGATCCAGTTCATCGTTCGATTTATAATTGAATTCGTCGCTGGCCCATACATGGTCTTCACCGTATGGAGCGAGGTTTACGTCAAATTCCTTTACAGGGATGGTGTTATCACCGAGAATCGGCCAACCATCTACCCATTTCATTGGCTGAAGGGTAGGAACACGTCCCACACCTCCGTGATCTTGGAAGATAACGCCATACCAGTCGCCCTTCGGAGTATCGAAGATAGCACCTTGAGCCACACCGTCACCACGTCCGTCGAATGCACCCTGAAGCACAATCTTCTCTTCATACTGTCCGAGAAGTGTCTTACTGCGGAAGCAGCGTTCTGTACGTGGCTTTCCGCTTGGCCAGTCAATCACGAGCACGTAGTAGTAATCGCCGATATGATAGAAATGGGCACCTTCAGCTCTCAGTCCAAAACCCTGACGAGGTGTGTTAATGAGCACTTGGTTCACTCCTCCTTGTTTTACAGCCTTGAGGTCGGGAGTCAGCTCTGTGATGCGAAGTTCTCCGTTTCCATACACCACATAAACCTTACCATCGTTGTCAAATAACAGTGACGCATCGTGGAAGAATGCTCCTTCGATTTCGTTGCGTTCCCAATTGCTCTTAGTGATGTCTGTTGTTCGATATACGTAAGTCTTGTGCTGGTCATTTGCGATGAACAGTGCATAGAACATACCGTTGTGGTAACGCAGGGTTGTAGCCCACTGACCTTTTCCATACGCATCCTTTCCATTGCGCAGGTTATAAATGTCATCGTCTGCAATATAATCGTAAATGTAGCTGATGATTCTCCAGTGTACCAAGTCCTTGGAGTGCATGATAGGCGCACCTGGACAGAAGAACATCGTTGTGCTGACCATATAGAAGTCGTCACCCACACGTATCACATCATTATCAGGAATGTCTGTGTAAGTAAGTGGATTAACCATTTTTGTGGTTTGTGCCTGAGCGGTATTGATACTTAGGCTTGCGAGTAGTGCTATGACTACAAAAGTAGATTTCAGTTTCATATTCGTGATTGTTAAAGATTTGCGGTACAAATTTAGTAATTATTTTTTGAACACCTTGCCTTGAGGTGTAATAATGATTGATTTTTGTGGAGCATCGTCTATTTTTTGGAGTTTTTGACCATAAAGGTTATAAATCCTATCCTTATTTGTTGTTTTGTCATTGCCTACAAACTCCACTGAACTACCAAGCTCACTGAACTGCCATGTGTCGAAATTGAGGATAGATGCCCCTGTTGTACTACCCGTGAATGTAAAGTACAGGTCTTGTATGCCCTTTACGGTGCGTGTAGTATTTACGCTGATGTCTTCCCATACGTCTAGTCCTCCTGTAGATTGTATCTGTACCCTTGCTACGATGGAACCGGTCTTCGAACCAGTACGTACAATCATCGTTCCTCTTCCTGCTGCTGCTATGCGTGCTGTAAATGTCTCTGCACCAATTGCACCAAAGTCCACATTACGCACTTTGATATAGTCGTTTGCATGAATGCTCGTCACGTAACATCCGTTGTAGTCTCCTTCACATTTGATGCCCGAACTTTGGTTGATAGTCTCTGCTTGTTGCAGTTCATATGGGTTCAGGGTCTGAATCGGATTCACACCCTTCGTCGTGAACTGAATAAATGGAATGCTACCGTCCTCGTTGCGTGTAAATTCTTCTACACAAGTCGATCGTTTGAATCCGCCACCGCCAGGTAGAGTACCATTATGATAGAACATATAGCTGTGTCCCTTGTAGTCAACACTGCCGCCGTGAATCGTAAAACTGTTTTTGGCTTCTCCCATCACTTTGCCCTGATAGGTCCAAGGTCCGGTGATTTTGTCAGCAGTTGAGTATGCCCAATGTTCAGGAACTCCGCCAGCAGCATATTCCAAATAATATTTGCCGTTCATTTTATAGAGCCAAGAAGCCTCCTCGAAGTTGGGTTTCGGATTTCCGTTGTCTTCATAGCCCTTATATGGACCGAAAGCCTCCTCACTCTTGATGTTTACCGATACCTCGCTACCTGTGAACGACGTCATACCTCTGTTCAACTTAACATACCACAGGTTGTTGTTGCCGTAGAAGAGGTACGCTTGTCCATTATCGTCAATATATACCGTTGGGTCAATCTTGAACCAACCCTGAACTAGTGGTTTCTTGATGGGGTCGCGGTATGGACCCACAGGGGAGTTCGCTACAGCTACACCGATACCTGGATAGGCTTGTCCCTTGATTGTTGCTGTAACATACCAATACCAACGTCCGTTGCGTTCAACACATTGACTTGCCCAGCAGTCATTGTCTTGCTTTGCCCAAGTAAACAGCTTCGGAGTGATGGGCGTACCAAGATATGTCCAGTTCACCATATCAACTGTGCTATACAGTAGCCAGTCTCTCATGGTAAAATACCCGTTTTCAGTTACATCGTCATCATGATCTACAAATAAGTAAAGCGTATCCCCATGCACGTATGGTGCAGGGTCAGCCGTATATCGGTCGCAAATGATAGGGTTCTGAGCCATCAGGCTCGTTGTCAGCATCAGTGCTGCTGCAGCAAAAATACTTTTTGTATAGTTCATAATTAATCCAATTTACTATTCAACATTGTTTAGGCGTTCTTTTTTTGCACCTCTATTGTTAACTTATCATTTTGCCTGCAAAGTTACAATATATATAACATAAGGTTTGTCAAAAAACGTTCAAATCCTTATAGATTTGAGTCAAGAGCTCTCTTTATTGGATATCCTCTACATGAGTGCAACATACCTTAGTCGTTTGTTTCAGATTCAATGAATGAAGATATGTCGAAGGTCATGACTTCGCGTACGTTCTTGTTGTGGGTTTCGAAGAACGGACGGATAGAATTGATAAAGGTGTTGCGGAGTTTGGCTTCGGCTGGGGTGATAAGTGAGTCGGGAATGCTGACGGGATATACTCTGTGTTGCTTGTGCCCAGACATAGCAGGACGTGTGACAAAATAGAGAGAGTAGTTACAGTCGGCAACACGTGTAGTTGTGTCTTTTTCTAACTCTAGTTTTACGAGCATACCTCCATAGGTGTATTCCTGAGATTGATTGGAAACAAAGTTTCCGAGCGAATAGGCTACAACATGTTTTTCTCCGTTGTCATCCTCGCGCAGTTCTATCGGTTCGACCACATGGGGATGTCCTCCGATGATGTGGGTAACACCTTGCTGTAATAGCCAGTCGGCCATCGTGACTTGTGAAGCTATAGGGCGTATCGTGTATTCCACTCCCCAGTGCATGAAGGCAATGATGGCATCTGGATTCATGGCTTTGGCGGCTTGGATGTCCTGACGCATGATGGTGGTGTCGATGGGGTTGACTATATTGGGTTTGGGTACAGGAATGCCGTTGGTACCATAGGTATAGTTGAGGAGTACGATACGGAATCCGTTCTTTTCGAGAAGGAAGGGGTATTGTTCCTGGCGTGCTGCTTCATCTACGTATGAACCGAGGTGAGGCATTCCTAATGAGTCCATCATCTGGATGGTGCGCTCAATACCTTTCTTGCCTTTGTCGCATGTATGGTTATTAGCTGTGAGCATGATGTCGAATCCTGCTTTTTGGCAGTCACGCAGAAATGCATCAGGAGCGCTAAAAGTAGGGTAGCCTGTATAGGGCTTCTCGGCAAGGGTGGTTTCGAAATTAGCGATGGCTACATCGGCTTCGGAGATCTCTTGCTTCATATATCGGAAGCATTCGGTGTAGTCGTAGGTGCCGTCGGCTTGGAGTGCTCCTTTGATCTGCGGTCCGTGCTGCATGAGGTCGCCTGCGAAGAGGAGCGACAGATGGTGGACTTGTGGGGTATCGACGGTCAGTGTGTCTTCATCGCTTCCGTTGGTCTGCGAGTTAGCGGTGCAGGAGAGGAGAAGAAGGGAAAGAAAAAACAGCCCCTCTCTAACTCCCCCGCGGGGGAGGACTGACTGAATGCATACTAATACTTTGTTTCTTTTCATCTTTGGTCATTTTTGTTTTACGATAAATTCACCATTGCGGGTTACACCCTCGACAGAGATGTCGTAGTGGGTGCATTCGCTGCTGTTGTAGAACTCGATATAGGCTTGCCCTGTGTTGTCGGTCGTGATTGACGGGTTCCAATAGAGGGTATGTCGGTGGTCTAGGTAGTCGGGTAGGGGGCGATGGCTGTAGTCGGGTTGGTAGAACTCGGCTGGACGGTTGAAGCCCTGCAGGTTGATGACGCGGCCTTTACGACCGATGCTTTCACCTGATTCTAAATTGATATAAGCGGATAGTCCGCCAGTATGCTGTGTCTCTTTGAACCCATCGAGATGGTCTAGCTCGTAGGCAGCGGGACGACGTGAGTTGTCGGTGACGATATAGATAGTCTTGAGACGGTGGAGGTTCATGTAATTTCTCATGAATACTAAATCGCCACCCTGAATTGAGTCTTCGTCTTGCCAGTCGTATGTAACATACCGTTTCTCTTTGTTGACTTTGCTTCGCGGATTCTGATGCTGCATATAGTCAAAGATGGCGTGGGTGTAGAATACGAGTCGAATACTGTCGTTGCTGAACTTCCACGACTTGGGATGATAGCCCATATCGGTGAGGTCGTTGAAGAAGTCGTAGAAGTCGAGACGGGCAACGGGCAGGTCCTTGCGATGACGGGCGTGAGCACGGTCGGCATGGATTTGTACTTCGGGAATCCACTCGGAGGCATAGATGTCCTTGCAGTATTCCTCCCAGGTGAGGTGCTGATCGGGCATCGTGAAAGGTTTGTTCACCTCGTACCAACTTAATTCCTTCACGCTGTTGGGATAGAAGTACTCGCGACGGATGAGCAGCATACTATCGTGGTCGAGATAATCCTGTTGGAGGTTGTTTGCCCAGATGCGGTCGCTGGCAGGGATACGATTGTCTTGAACGAAATATTCTTGTCCGTTAAATGTGTGGATTTCGCCTTTATTCCTTTTTTTGTCGAACAGGGCACGGAGCACTAGTTCGGCATTTCCATAGAATGGTTGATAAATGATTCGGAAGCAGCCTTTTGCATCGATTTGCAGTTTACCATATTGGTCGTTGACGTGGGTCCCTTTCATTTTATCTTCGGGATAGAAAATCTGTGCAGTGAGGGTAATGGTGCCACGATTTTTCTTGAAGACAACGCGATTGAGCCAGTTCTCGATGACGTACGACTGCCCGTAGATGTACATTTTGCGTTCTGGCTCGTAGTCATACTGAGTACGTTTCACCCCAGCTATTTCGCTCCAGTCGTAGCGTCGCCAACCTTGTATCATCATCAATAGGTCGAGGTCGGCACGGTGTTGCGCATCGTTGGCTTCGAAGTAGTAATGAGGGTTTTCTATGTAGCCGCGGATGTCGCTTTCTAGAAGCATATTGGTCAGCATGTTGCCTGTGTTGAATGTGGGGTCGAGTTGCTGGCGGTCACGCACAGAGACGGATACCGACTGCTCCTTGAGTGGAATGCCGCGATGGTCGGTCACGATGATTGGAATCTTCACTTTCTCGAAGGGACGCAGGATGTGTGTGGTGTCGTCGTTGACGAATGCTTTGGCGGTCAGTTCGGAGAGGGTGTTGACAAAAAAGAGACGATCGGCAAAGATGTTACCGTCGCTATCGAATACCGTAGCCTGATTGACGCCGCAAGGCAGATCTTCGAGCCATGATGCTACAATGCCGTCCTCACCCAAAGGTTCGCACAGCACTTTCCGCCCTGCACTGATAATCGATACATAGAGTTCACGAGGTTGAGGGAAGGTCTGCTCGGTAGAGATTTCGACTGCTTCATCGTCCATCTCGATCCGCATGGTGACTCCTTCGGACTCAACGGTTGGGAGGTCGAAATCGTAATGAATCCCATTGAGCATCATACGAACCTTATACCGACAGGAATCGCTGAACACATATTCCATGATGCCGCGTCCCATTCGGCTGGGAGGGAGTGGAGCAATGATGGAGTCGTTGCACATCAGCACGCCTTCCACATCGATACGTTGTTTCTGCTCGTTTACTGTTTCCCAGCCAATACGGGTGTGATGACCAGCCACGATATGCCCGCTTTCTGGGTAAAAGTGTGCATTGAGTTTGGGTTCAAGATAGTGTCGCTCATAATCTCCCAGCGTAACCTTCAGCGGCATACTCTTGGTTTGCCAAGCAGCATCGACGGCTGGTTTCTGATAGACAGGAAAGACGCGAGAGAATAAGCCGATAAAGTTGCGATTCTGTTTCTGAATATCTTCCTCACCTGCCAGCAGATGGTCGTTTATGTAATCAGAGAGGATTTGCTCGGGTATGTATGCGAAGTTGAGCATCCACTTGGTATAGGCTCGCAGTTCATAATACCCTGCAAAAGCAGAGGGGCTGAGGGCGAACTGTCCGTGTGCATTTCCGTTTTCGTCAACTACGAGTTTCTGTCGTTCCACTAAATAGCCTTGTTCGTCCAGCAGTTCGACGTATAGAATGCGACTTAACGGCTTGGGTTCGTAGGTGTCAGCCGATATGACATAAGCTTTGTACCAGATGGTGTCGCCTGCGAAATAGCAGTTGTTGTCGAGATGCAAGTACACTTTCTCCTGTGCCGGCAATTCCTTACTGAACAGGCTGTCGGGCAAGGTGGGCACGGCGTGAAGGGCTGAAGCGATGAAGAACCACAGCGACAAAAGGGTGATATGTAACCAGCATCGTTTCATCTTCAAACTTTCTGTACTTCAATCTTGAATATATCTTCTGGATATTCTATATCTGTGAGAAACAGGGCATTGCCTGGCATGCTGCTACCTGCTGCACAGCGGTCTTTCTTTTCGATTATTTTGCAGAAGTCGTCAATCGTGATAGCTCCGCGTCCTACTTCCATAAGGGTGCCCACAATGGCTCGTACCATGTTGCGCAGGAAGCGGTCGGCCTTGATGGTGAAGATGCCGTTCTCCCATCGTGCATACATGATTCTGCAGTTGTTGGTCTTGGTGTCGGTATGCAGTTTCGAGAAACTGGTGAAGTCGGTGTAGTCGAACAGCCGTGCGGCTGCCTCGTTCATCTTGTCGTAGTCGAGCGGGAACGGACAGCGATAGGTGTAGTGACGATTGAAAGGGTCTTTCGTACTGCTGACATGATACTGATAGGTACGTGCTGTTGCGCTGAATCGTGCGTGTGCATCTTCCTTGACGGGCACAATGCGCTGTATGGCGATATCGGGAGGCAGTAGGCGGTTGAGACGTCGAACAAGTTCAACAAGGTCTGCGTTGGAGAGAAAAACTTCTGTGTCAAAATGTGCCACCATCATGCTTGCGTTCACTCCAGTGTCGGTACGTCCTGCCCCAACGACTTCGATGTCCTGGCGCAATAGGGTGGAGATGCCACGCATCAGTTCTGCCTGAATGGTGTTGGCATTGGGCTGAATCTGCCATCCATGGTAATTCGTTCCGTCGTATGATAAATATATAAAGTAGCGCATAATTATCTGACCGTTAAATGAAAACAAGCTTGGAGCCGTTCGTATTTCACGTAGCAGCGGTTATCTGCACGGAGGTCGTAGAGAACTTCTGCAAGCACTTTCTTCAGTTTTTCGTCATAGCATGTGAGGGAACTTCCTTCGAGCGGCACGAATCGGTTGTAAGTGATGTCGATGGTGGTTCCGTAGCAATGACACGAATTGGTGACAGAGTTGATGTTGCCTTGTTGCAGATTTTGTATGTCGGCTGCCGTACGAAGCACCGATGTGACGACAGGGATGTGGAGCGGATAGCCTTTTGAATGGAGTGAATCGACAAAATTGATGCCGATAGTGTTGAGCAGATTCTGTGCTTTCGGCACAAGATAGGGCATCGAATGCGTAAGGTCCTCAACTATATAATAAGGTGAGGTGGATATGTCGGTAAGAAGTCCCTTACTCACATATTTCATAATCACATCGCGCGATGGGGCAGGCTTGATGCCATTTGCTTCGGCTGCGATGAGCTGTGTGGCGTTGCTGTCGGGGAAACACTCCGGATAGCTCCACACTTTGCTTGACACAAATACGTTAGCCCAAGGATTATCTGTTGTGGTATCAATGAGCAAGGTGTCGTTAGTTTCCGCCTCAAACATCAGTTCTTCATCCTCTTCCGTTACCTCAGGCATTGCCTCTTGCGTAGAAGGCAACTCGTTGTCCTCATTCTCCAGTTCTTCCTCAGATAAGTTCTGCTCTGATACCTCGGGCGAAACAGCTACAGAGTCCATTACCATGCGCTGCTGACATTTGGCCAACAACTGTTCCTCTACAGGACTGAGATTCCACAGATGGGCGATACCTGCTAACACCGCAACAACAATTGCGAATACGAGGTAGAACTTAGTTTTGTTGTATTTTGTTTTTACTTTTGCCACGATTTCTGTTGTATTTTACGGCAAATTTATAAAATATTTATGAATTATGCATTAAGCATTATGAATTATTTACTAATTTTGCACGCAAAAATACAAGAAGACAATCAAACAAACAATGAAAAAGATATTGTATCTGTTGTTGCCGGCTCTGTTTATGCTGGCATCGTGTGGCGAGAAAGTGGCTGAAAAACCCGTTAACGGATTTGCCATGTTTGCGTATGCCGACAGTAGCAAATATGAAGGAAACTGGGTGAATGGCGAGCGTCAAGGTCAGGGTAAGATTGTTTGGACCAACGGCTGTTCATACGAAGGTGAGTGGAAACACGATTTGCCAAATGGTAAGGGGCTCTACACTTGGGAGAATGGTAATTCGTTCGAAGGTGAGTTTGTCGACAGCCTGCCATGTGGTAAAGGCACTTATAGATGGAAAAACGGCTCATACTATGAAGGAATGTACAAGAACGGTCATCCCAACGGAGAAGGCAAATATCTTGCACCAGACGGCTCGATGAAAGAAGGAACATTCAAGGATGGATGGCTCGAAGGCGAAGGTGTGGCAATCAATGAGTTTGGAGAAAAATACACAGGTACTTTCAAAAAAGGACTTCCCGATGGCGAAGGAACTATGGAATATCCCAATGGCGACCGCTATACAGGTTCCTGGGAAAAGGGAAAGAGCGAAGGACAAGGCACATATATCTATTCGAGCGGAAGTCGCTACTCAGGTAATTTCCATCGCGGTAAAGCAGAAGGCTATGGCACATATACCTGGCCAAACGGAAATCAGTATGAAGGCAACTGGAAAAACGACATGCGCAACGGATATGGTAAACTCACAACCGTAGAAGGTGAAGTGTACGAAGGCAATTGGTATAACGACAATTTTATAGAGTAATCTGCCATCCAAACAAATTTGGGAAAAAGTATGCTATCATAACAAACGGACAAGGAACATCTCCTTGTCCGTTTGTGTGTGTATTGTTATATGTAACCTTTTTATTCTTCCACAATGTTTTCATACTACCAAGCAAATGGTAAAAAAAATGATTCAGAATTCAGAATTCAGAAATTCAGTTTATTTGGGAACAGGTAATATACAACGTTAGAAAATGTTAAAGATATAATTTACTATATATTATATATAATATATAGTAAAAATTTTGACTGCTGTTTACATGTACTCATGAGAAAACTGAATTCTGAATTTCTGAATTCCGAATCCATGCCATTAAATTATTTTTACATTTTAACGAAAAAAAGTAACCAAAACATTTGGCCAATTCAAAATTTTTTCGTAACTTTGCAGTGTCAAAGAAAAGAGGTGAAATTGCGGGCATTAAGCGTAAAAATTGCGGGATTTAACAGTTGCAACGGCCGGCATTGATACCCACACGATTTACCACCAATCGCCCCTCGCGCGACCTCCCGACAGCGACAGAGAGAGAGTTATCAATTTGTTAACCTAAAAAAACTCTTCTGAAGGGAAGGGAGTAAAAAACACCTCTCTTCCCTTTAGGGAGGCAAGAAAGAGGCTTGGGGCCAGAGGGCCTTCAGTTTATTTAGCCTTGATCTTTGCTGTTGAAGACTGCAATCCAGGAGATTCGACTGTCACTTTGGCTGTTCCTTTATGTCCATTCGACTGGATGCCGACGACCAGCTGCCCTTTGAAGAGCTTCATGGTTGGCTGGGTGAAGACTTCGAACGAGGTGGCATCACCGTTGCACATCCCCTTGAAATGGGCTGCACCGCTCACATGTACAGTAATCTGATGATTGGCCTCAGGACACAGATTGCCGTTCTTATCGACAGCCTGAACGACGAAGAACGCCATATCGTCTCCATCCGCCCTGAGAGTCTTCTGGCCGCGATATTCATCGAGCGACTGCTGGGCAACAACAAGCTTGTAGGGTGTTCCAGCCGTGCGACATACGGATTCGCCCCGACGCACTCCATTGGCATCGTAGACCACTACACGGATTTCGCCCGGCTCGTATCGCACATCGTTCCAGCGCAGACGATAGCGGTCGATCAGCGGTTCGGTCTCCTTCACCGTACGACTGCCATCGGGTTTCACTCGCTCATCGAGACGCTTGCTGATTCGCCCCTGGCTCTTCCCGTTGACAAACAGCTCAGCTGAAGGATAGTTGGTGTAACAATAGACTGGCGTCACCTCGCCTTCACGACCCGGCCAAGTCCAATGGGGCAACAGATGAATGGTCTCTGCGTCACGGTTCCAATGGCTGCGATAGAGCCAATAACGGTCTTTGGGCAGTCCTGCAAGGTCGAAGATGCCGAAATAGCTGCTTCGTGCATTCATGCGGTCATCGTAAGGAGTGGGTTCGCCCAGATAGTCGAATCCCGTCCACACAAACTCGCCAATGACCCAATCGTTATCGTCCTGCAGCACCCAGTCGTCCTCTGGGATGTTTGACCACCAACAGGCTTCGAGGTCGTATGAGCTGCATTGCCCGTCAGAGTAAGCCTTCCCGTCGGCACGCACCACAGGAAACTTATACACTCCACGACTGCTGACGGTCGATGCAGTCTCACTACCCAACACGAACTTCTGATGCAGACGCTCATAGGCACCCGTGTACTTATGTGTACGATAGTTCAGCCCCACAATATCGACTGCATCGGCAAAGCCCGACGAAATCACATTGTCCCAACGATCCATTCCTGAAGTACAGGCACGGGTAGGGTCGAGCTGATGAACGAAGTCCTGCATCGCCTGCAACATCTGCGTACCCTTGCGGTCGCCCTGCTCGGGAATCTCATTTCCCAGGCTCCACATCACGACACTCGGATGCAGACGATTGGCAAGCACCAGATTCTCCAAATCGCGCTGCCACCAGTCGTTATAGAAACGGCAATAGCCGTTCTTACACTTAGGATAGACCCACATATCGAACGACTCTGCCATCACCAGCATACCCAGCGAATCGCAGACATCCATCTGAAGCTGTGAGGGCATGTTGTGAGCGGTACGGATGGCATCACACCCCATCACCTTCAGCAGTTCCACTTGACGCACCAGGGCTGCCTTATTGACGGCTGCACCTATCATACCTAAATCATGATGCAGACACACCCCACGGAACTTACGGGTGTTGCCATTTAACTGGAACCCATGCTCTGCCGTATAGCTGATGGTACGAATACCGACACGTCGTGTAACCTCATCGGTCACCTTGCCCTGCGCATCCATCACCGTCACTTTCAGCGGATACAGCTGCGGATGTTCGGGTGACCAGTAAGCCACATTCGTCAGGCTGAGTTCGGCATGAGCCTTCCCATCCTGCACCCCTACTTGTGAACGGCTGCCACAGAGTTCCACCTTCACCTTATCGCCAGCTCCGCAGCCCGTCAGCTTCACATCCACACTCACACTGGCACTACGCCGCGAAGGGTCGATCGAAATGGTTCGCAAGTCAACGCCCCACAAATCCACTGCTTTCGACGAGGTCTGAATCAACGTCACAGGACGGAACAGACCCGCACCCGGATACCAGCGGCTGCTTTCTGGCAGGTTCCTCAGTTGTACCGCCAAGACATTATGATGACTTCCTTTCTTCACATAAGGGGTGATATCGATGTTGAAAGCATTATAACCATACTTCCACTCGCCTGCCTTCGTTCCGTTCACATATACCTCGGGTTCCGACATGGCTCCGTCGAAATTTAATACAACCCGCTCGGCATGTTCATCCACACGGAACTGACGCCTGTAGTAGCCTCTACCCGTCCAAGGCAGACTTCCTGTGCGGCCCGTCTTCTCAGTTGCCTCCGTCTCGCCGTTCTGCTCGATAGCAACCGTCTGGCGGTCGTTGTTATTATCGAACGGCCCGCTAATCGCCCAGTCGTGAGGCACAGTGACCTGCTGCCAATTTGAATCATCGTAATCTACTTCTACAAAGCGAGTATCTGCCGATCGCGTAAACGCCCAGTCAGACCTTAATACCGACTCATGCCTATGATACTGAGCCACGATGCTGACTGTCAGCATCATGCCCAAAAGAAATATAGCTGCACGCTTCATGATTTATAACCGTTTTTGAGATTTGGTTAGTTAAAAAGATTTTCGATTGCAAATGTAATAAAAAAAAGCGTTCCGAACAAACGAAACGCTTCCAAAATGTATTTATAACCAAAAAAATTCTTTAAAAATCAACCCAGTTTATTTCCATGCTGAAATATTACTGAGGATAAAGGCAAAAAACATAATGCCTAACAGAAATAAAACAATTGTGTCCATCTTTCAAAAATTTTACCCTAATAATTAATAACTAAGCGGAGACGCTTCTCCTTAGATAACTGATTATGGGACCATTAACCCAATTTAAACAATCTTTTTACCTTAAACAATTAATATCATTAACGCTCTTACGAGGTGTCCATTCATTTTTGACGCTGCAAAGGTACGGCAACTTCACAATATGACCAAGCTTTTCAACAAAAAAATACAGGAAAAGGAGCATTTTATTGATTTAAATCAATGTTTGTAATCGCAAACACCTCAAAAAACAGCGAAAAAAGCATCATAAAGGGATGGTTGCGACTTATGCATTCTCGCCTCTAGAACCCCCCGAAAAACGGGATATTCAAGAAGGCTCACCTTCCAGCACACATCCAGCAGTCAGGATGCATCCAAGACGTGACGAATAAGTAGCTAAATGTATGATCGTTTGTTTGTCTTGTGCTTTTCGTTCGATTTCCTCCAGTATCTCCTCGTACGAGTATTCATCTACATCATACACCACGAAGCCGTAATGTACCGTCTGATTCTCTTCAATATCGTACGTCAGCTGGTTATAGTCGCAGATGGCAGCCATCGCTTCGAGCGTCTTGTTCGACCCTCTCAGCAAGAAGCGCGTGGTCTGAAGATACTGTAATACCGTCATTGGTTTCTCAAACACGCCCTTCACCTTACGGGTCAAGAACTCGCTTGCGCCCTTTAGATAAATTGCCGAACGGATTGGAACAGACAGTATCCAGTTGTAGTTAGAATAGTGCTTCTTGAAAAAGATATACATGGCCTCATAGAACACATATACATACCTGAACGTATTCTTCTGCGTACTTTCACCCTTATAATGCATAATACGCGACGGGATGTAGTAGTTCTGATTCCCCGTCTGGAGCATACGATACGACAGGTCTATGTCCTCACCGTACATGAAGAAGTCCTCGTCGAGTAACCCGCACTCATCGAGTACCGACCTGCGGAGAAACATGCATGCGCCCGAGATAATCTCAATAGGTGTTGCAGCATACTCGTCAAGATACTTCATATAATAACGCCCAAACACCCTGCTATGAGGAAACAACTTCGTTAGACCCGCCATCTTGCAGAACGCAGTAAACGGCGTAGGCACCCCGCGGCGTGATTCCGGAGCGAACTGGCCGTTTTCGCAAAGCATCCTGACGCCCGTAGCACCCACTTCGGGATGCGCATCCATCAGTTCGATACAGTCGTGCAATAAATGTTCGTTTACGATGGTATCAGGGTTGAGCAGCATTACATATTCGCTCTGCGACTCAGAGATGGCGATGTTATTTGCACGCGCAAAGCCAATATTCTCCTTATTCTCTATAAACCGCACCTGCGGATACAGCTGCCGGTTGAATACTATCGAATCGTCCTGGCTATCATTGTCTACTACGACTACCTGACCCTCAATGCCCTCCAATGCCTTCAACACCGAATGCAAGCACTGAGCCAAGTAATACTTCACACGATAGTTCACTATGATAACCGTAACCGTAACCCTCATCACACCTTATTATATTATTGGTCTATTTGTTCTTCGCCCTCCTTGTTCAAGCTATTCAGAAATTGTTTCACCTTCCTCGCTGATGGCACACAGAAGAAAGAAGCCACAAGTGCGATGCACGCACAAAGTATACCCTTATCATCCATCAACAAGAAGTACACCAGCACACCAGCCTCAGCACACAGCCATAGCAGCAATAGGCGTACAAGGCTCCATCTATGATAAGACGATAGCGCCTCGTCCTTATCCATACGGCGCAGGCTGCGCTGCGTATTCAGTGAAAACAGCCTCAACGCAAGTGGCACACTGACAATCGTCAACAAAATCAGTGCAACATCAACATAAAACTCAAATTGCTGCCCTCGAGCAGCCAAAGCCCCATTGGGAATCACGTCAAACTCACCCAGAATCCAGGTAAGCACCACGATGCCCCATGCAGCAAACAGCTCCATGCGCAGTTCCTTTATCAATTTATCAATATTTCTTTCCATATTATATTATCTAACTCCGAAACTCTACCCTATTCACTATCGAGCGTCCCAACGTTACCTCATCGGTATATTGCAACTCATCGTTCACCGAGAGACCTCGCGCCAACACTGACAGTTTGGTTCCCTCGTACTGCGACAGTTTACGCGAGATATAGAAATTCGTTGTGTCGCCCTCCATCGTGGAACTCAGTGCAAGAATCACTTCATCAACACCTCCGGATGCCACACGCTCCACCAGGCTCTGGATCTCGAGGTCGGCAGGACCGATACCATCGAGCGGACTAATCACGCCCCCCAGCACATGATACAGCCCATGATACTGGTTCGTCGCTTCAACAGCCATCACGTCACGGATATTCTCTACCACACAAATCAGCGTCCTGTCCCTCGACGGGGAAGCACATATCTGGCACACCTCATCGTCAGAAATATTATGGCACACTCTGCAATAGTTCACCTCGTGACGCAACTGGGACACCGCATTCGCAAACCCGTCAACTGCTCCGACATCCAACCTCAACAAATGCAACACCAACCGCAACGCAGACTTGCGGCCAACCCCAGGCAACTTGGAGAACTCATCGACAGCCCTCTCAAACAACTCCGAAGAATAACGCTGTTCCATTTCTGTCTTTTTGATAGTGAGATTCCTTGTAACACAATTCAGAATCACGCTGCAAATTTACGCATTTTTCTTGATAAAAGCACTATGAAAAAGCAAAATTCGACTCTTTATGCATTTTTTTAAGCCCAAACCATCATTTTTCGTTAAAAACATTTGGTTAGTAAAAAATAATGTATTAACTTTGCCGTACACCTTTTGAAAATTAGACGTAGAAAAAACAAATAGAAAGTCTAGAGCTAATAAAGCAGGAGGTGTAGAGAAAAGAAGGAATATATGTAGACCTAATTATTAGATGACAAGAAGGGAACGATAGGTACAAAAGCGAATGAGTTGAAGAAAAGATGAGTATCAGATACCGACTGACCGAAGTAAAAGACAACATCAGCAGCAAGCCCAAAAAAGGCTATTATGCACAAGTTGTCACCAAGGGGACGATCGACACCCAGACATTATGTAAGCAAATCGCAGCAGGCTGTTCACTATCTACAGCCGACATGACAGCAGCCATCATCGCACTGTCGCAGCAACTCACTGAATGTCTGCTCGATGGATACAACGTAAACATAGAAGGAATCGGTACCTTTTCTCTGTCTGCTGAATCGAAAGTAGTGCAGAAGAAAACTGACATCCGAGCACAGTCAGTACGCGTCAAAAGCGTCAACTTCCGCTCAGCAGTCAGTCTCAAGAAAGCGATGCAAGAATCAAAGTTCGAGCGGGAGCAGATGAAAGAATAAAACAAAAACAGATAAATTGAGTATTAACAATTCACAAAAGACATTGAACAATGAAAAGAAATCTCATTCTCAGCATGGCAATCCTCGCAGCGTTTGCCCTCGTATCATGCAAATCTACTGAAAGCAGCTACAAGAAAGCATACGACAAAGCAAAGCAGCAAGAGCAAGCACAGCAAGTGAACACACCCGTACAGGTAACACCAGTTGTTACACCAGTACAGACTGTCACCCCAGTGACAACAACACAACCCGAAGACAACTCAGATCTTCGCACAGAGAATCTTACAGCAGTTAGCGGCACACTCAAGGCATACAATGTAGTATGTGGATCATTCCGCAGCCTCGACAACGCCAACAATCTCTGCAGCACACTCAAGAACAAAGGCTACAGCGCAATCATTGCGCAGAACCCGGCAACAGGCATGTATCGCGTCATTGCGACATCAACCAACACAAAGTCTGATGCCATATCAAGCCGTGACAAACTGCGCTCTACCTACCCAGACGCTTGGGTACTCTATGCGAAGTAAAGAAATATATTTTCAATCAGCTTAGTTTAAGCACATTTTAATTTCTTTTTGGTAAGTGAGAATAATGTAAGAATTATCTCGGACAGTCGCGAGTTGTGAAACCCGCGACTGTTTTCTTACACCACCCCTAAACCCACGTGAAAGGCACACAATTTGCATATATCACTCATCAACAGGCAAGCAAAAAGGCGAAAAACCACAATCTCAACCCACGAAAAACACTTAAAAAATCATTAAAAACGGTTCTTTAGGTGTTTTTCTCGTTTTTTTTTCGTAACTTTGCAGTGCAAAAAAGAACCAAAACCTTGATTCATGAAAGCTAATAAGGTATTATACATCACGACAGAAATGATTCCCTACGTGTCCGAAAACCCATTATCGGTCAAAGGGCGTTTCCTTCCCCAGCAGATTCAGGAACTGGGTCACGAAATCCGCACTTTCTCTCCTAACTGGGGAAACATCAACGAACGCAGGAATCAACTGCATGAAGTGATTCGCCTATCGGGTATGAACATCATCATCGACGACACCGATCACCCATTGCTCATTAAGGTAGCATCGCTGCAGGAGGCACGTATGCAGATCTATTTCATCGACAACGATGAGTATTTCTCACGCAGAGGAGTGTTGGCAGACGAAACCGGTCAGGAGTATACAGATAACGGTGAACGTGCAGTGTTCTACGCACGCGGTGTACTGGAAACGATGAAGAAACTTCGCTGGATACCCGATGTGATTCATTGTCACGGATGGGCAGCAGCTATTGCGCCACTCCTCATAAAGCGTGCCTATCAGGACGAACCATCGTTCTGTGACTCGAAGGTGGTTGTTTCCGTATCAGCTTCTGAATTCAAGACAGATATGGGTGTAACCTTCCAGCGCAGCATACCATTTAAGGACATCACGTCGAAAGAAATTGCCGACGTTTGTACAGGTAACTGCACCTATGAAGAACTTGCCAAGATAGCGATTAAGTACTCCGATGGTGTGGTATTCGAATCGAAACGCATGCCAACCGAAATCACGTCGTACGCCAAGTCACTGGGCCGCCCTATCCTTACCTATCAAGGCGACGAAGGGTATGCAGAGGCTTACAGTGCGTTCTATGATTCACTGATACCTGAAGAGTAAAGAAACCTCCTTCAAAACTCCCTCTCAAAGGAGATAGAATAGAATAGAAAAGAGAAGAGTTATGAAAAAAAATATACTTACCGTTATTGTGCTTTTGTTCTCTATCCTGATGGTTGTCACATCATGCGACGACAGCACTGGCACACTCGGTAATGACATGATGCCCTCTCCCGACTACGTATCAAAAGAGAGCAAACTCTATGACATACACACACAATCGTACTCGGCTGGCGATTCCGTATTGGCACGCTCAAGCATGTCGTATCTAGGACAATTTACTGATCCAGAGACAGGCACCATCATCAAGTCAGATTTTCTGGCTCAGTTTCACTGTATCGATGATTTTGCTTTCCCCGACTCTATTCTCAACAACAGCATCATTTCGACGGAATTGCGGTTGTTCGTCTCGAAATTCGTAGGCGACTCATTGGCTACATTCAAAATCAGTGTCTATCCCCTAACCAAGGTGATGAACCCTGATGCCGACTACTACACGAACATCAACCCTGCTCAATACTGCGACACAACCGTGGAACCGCTGACAGTGAAGTGGTTCACGCTTTCCGACCTCACAGTTGACGAAAATGAGCGCAACAAGGTAGGATACCAAAACCAAATTGTGATTTCGCTACCCAACGAGATGGGCATCCAAATATGGAACGCATGGGAAGAGCATCCCGAATATTTCCGCAATAGTGAGAGTTGGATTAATAGCGGGCTGCCTGGTTGCAAGGGCTTCTATTTCAAATTGGAAAGCGGTGACGGTGCACTGGCTTATATCAACATTGCTCAGTATAACATCAACTACCGATACCACGAAATCTATCGCGAACAGGAGGTTGATACAACTGGAATCTGTCAGTTTGCCATGACCGAAGAAGTGATTCAGGCTACGCACTTTGCGAACACCAACCTTGAACAGTTGTTGGCAGACAACACATGCACGTATCTGAAGAGTCCTGCAGGTCTCTTCACGTTGGCAACAATCCCTGTTGATCAAATTACCACTACTGATACCATCAATCAAGCAAAGGTTGTGTTTACACGCTACAATGACAAGATTGACCATCGATTCCGCCTCGATATCCCCAAGTACCTGCTGATGGTACGACTGGACGACTACAACAACAGATTCTTTGAGAACTATCAGTTGGCAGATGCAAATAGATCCTATTTGAGTATGTTCAATAGTACTAACAACACTTACACATTCAATAATATTTCTCACCTGCTCAACATCATGTCAAATGAATTGAAAGACGGCACAGCCAGCCCTAATTATAATAAGGTGTTGCTGATTCCTGTAGAGCCAACCTTCGAGTCATCGACCGCATCGACGAAGAATCTGGTGAAACTCTGTCATGACTTCTCGATGACAAGCGCCCGACTGGTGGGAGGTAAAGACCCTGTGAAATTAGAAATCATCTATAGCAGATTTACAAAATAAGAGAAAGAGTTGGAAACATTTCCAACTCTTTTCATTTTATTCTACCGACTCGACCGTGACACCTTCGATGGATGATAGGATGTCGAGCAACTGCTGACGTAAGCGATTGCGTCGAATATGGAGGTCGAGGCTCACGATGTACAATGGATGACCTGCAGCACTAATGCGTTCTTCCATGCGGTAGCTCTTAATACCAATTTGGAGTTGGGCAAGATGCTGGCGCACCTGATCAATATGCTGCTGAGTCGGTGCAGCAAAGCGTACGGAGAACTGGCTTTCACCAAACTGATAAAGGAAGAAATTCATGCTTTCCATTCCCAGCAAGACAAGAGCCGTAGCGACACAGGCAAGGATATACATGCTTGCACCACACGCCATACCGATTGCTGCTGCAACCCATACACCTGCCGCTGTAGTGAGACCATGAACCGTTCGTTTTTGGAAAATAATGGTACCCGCTCCAATGAAACCAATACCTGTAACGATTTGGGCAGCCACTCGAGACACATCGAGACGCACATTGGGGTTATTAGCATAGTGGTCGAGCACCTCACCGAACCCATACTGGGATAGCACCATAAAGAGCGCACTTCCTAATGCCACTAAGAAATGAGTGCGGAAACCTGCATCTTTTGCACGATATTCACGCTCAAGTCCGATTGCCCCACCTAAGAGGGCTGCTACTAATATACGTATGATATAATCCATCGGTAAATTGAAGATTAAAAAGCGAAAGTTGAAGTCAGTTGATTCCCCTGCACATTGAAACAAGGAGAACAGCGATATAGTTGAAGAAGACAACAGCAAGGAAAAGATGCATGTCGGTCTTCTTATAGCCAGTTGGAGTAGAGAGACCCGTCACATAGCGTGGAGTTCCTATACGTTTCATAACCCACCGATATAGGCAATAGAACCCCCACCCTATGAGGATTCCGACCAGAAGCCCCACAGTCACGTCACCGAAATAGTGAACGCCAAGATAGAGACGGGTGAATGTTGTGGTAACTGACCAGAAATAAAGGGTGAAGGTAACCGCGCGATAACGGAACAGGAAAGAAAGAAAGGTAGCCATGCAGAAGGTATTGCATGCATGTCCGGAGAAGAATCCAAAACGACCTCCACGATAGCCTTCTACAATATCGACCAGATACATAATCTCAGGATTCTGCGTAGGACGCCAACGAGCCACCCAAGGCTTCACCAATCCTGAACAAAGGCGATCGGCAACAAGTATCATCAACCCGATGGTAAGCAGGATGATGAGTGCATCGCGCAGAGTGTTGTTGTGGAAGAAAATATAGAGCAGCATCAGAATCACCAAAGACCACGAAAAGGTATTGGTGATACAAATCATGAGGTTGTCCCAGAAGAGCGACGTACTGCCATTAAGGGCAAGTGTGATGGTTTGATCAAGCTGTTCTATCATGTATTTCAGAAATTACACGTCTGTTTGTACTATATCTGTTGGAGAGCACTCACAGGTATCCACCCCACCTTGCCTTCCTCAAGTTTCACTTCACACCACTCTTTCATTGTCTGGTCGAGCATCTCCACTTTCGATCCCTCATGGATGACAAAGAGATCAGTACTGCTGTCGCTCGGCGAACTCTTCACCGTGACTGCAGAATCCATTATGATGGCATACTGACGATTAGCGATAGTGAGGTGCTGCGAAAGTGCACAAAGGTTAGCTACGATTGTGATGAAGAGTGCGATAAGCGCTCCATAGAAACCTATCTTGCGCCATGTAACGTCACTCATAAACGCATACACAATAATACAGCAGAGCATCAGCACAAACGTCACGAAAGCAATAATAAGCCAACTGTTGATACTCATAGTATTTGTAAGAGTGCGCCACCAAGTGATGAAGAACATCTCGGATGGGGGTGTCACCTTATCAGCTGTCTTTCCTCGAGCCAATGCGAGGTTAGCCTTAGTATCGCTGTCGCTCGGATCGAGGAGCAAAGCACGTTCATAGTTTAGTACTGAGAGCGCTACCTCATCAAGCTTATAGTAGCAGTTTCCGAGGTTGTAATAGAGTTCTTTTGATACTCCTTGGTTCTTAAGAATCGACTCATAGATTTCTGCAGCCTCCCGATAGTGCTCCTGAGCATAGAGGTTATCTGCTTGCTGCTTGATTTTTGCTTCTGTAGCTAGTGAAGAAGCGATGCTGAGAAGCACAAACAGAATGAGCGAAAGCGTTGCCGTCTGCGACTTCTGAGGAGCTTTCTTGAAGTTGCCTTCTATCTGACTTATCACATTCACGGCGCTATTGTATACGGTTTCCATATTCTCGTTTGGATTGCCTGGTGCATATCTTGCAAACTCACATTCATTGAGGGTCTTGATGAACTGCTTGATGAGCGATGGGTCGACTTGCTGCTGTGCAAGTGCTGCATTTATATTATCCTTGTTGAGATTTGCCTGTGGCATATTGAGTTTATCAGCGATATATCCCCAAAGGGCACGCATCACCTCATCATAGAACTCATTCTGGTTGTGAGCAGCAAGCAGTTTTTCTGCCACTTTCAGACGCTTCTTCGCTATCTTATTGGCTTTCCGTCCACGCATCTTAGCTATGTTGGAATTATCCTTGATGCGCTTATGCCCAATGGCAAGAATGATGATGAAAATGATGAGCGGAATGAGGTATGCCAGCCAGTACTTCCAAGAGCCGAAAAAGTCGTCACCTGTACGATGGAGTACTGTATCACCTGTCTTGATATAGCGGATATCCTTGTTCAACTCCTTGACATCCTGCTGATTGCTGGTGTAGTCAGCCACAGAACTGCTCGAGCCACTACCCTTCTCCACCTCGACAGTGTATGGTTCTGTAGTGAGTGTATGATAAGAATGGGTCGAGGGGTCGAAATACACAAATTCGGTAGCTGGAATGGTATAAGTGCCTGCATGACGAGGAACTGCCAAATATTCAAACTCTTTCGTGCCGTTCAATCCGTTCCGTGTGAGCGAGAAGTTATCCGTTGCTTTTGCGTCATAAGTCTCAAAATCTTTTGGGAATGCCACCTCGGGTGCTGAGATGAGTTTCATATTACCTGTACCCTTCACAGCAATCTTCAATGTGATGGCATCATTGGCTTTCACATGCTGGGTACTGATGTCAGATGCTATAGAGAACGAGCCTACAGCTCCCGAGAAGTTTGCAGGTTTTTCGGGTAACGGACTGACGTGGATGGTCAGCTGAGGTGTGGTGATTTTCTTCTTCACCTCTACCATTCCACCTGTTCCGTTGAAGAAAGCCTCGATAGGATCGATATAGCGGTTTTGCTGAACAACAACTCCTTCATAGGTAATCGCAGGAATGACCAGATCGCCCGTCTTCTGCGGGAATACCACATATTGGGTCCATACAACCGTGTGATATACTCGTCCATTATAGTTCTCAAGTTCGAACTCCTTGTTTCGAGGCAACGGGATCTCCTGAATCTGGAATCCATCCAAAGTTGGCAGTTTACCGTCTAACTGCTGCAGGTTGACCAATGTATATACTTTGTAGGTTACCAGCACAGCCTCTTGTTCATACACTTTCGTGCGACTAGCAGTAGCAGTCATAAAGAGATCGGAACTCGATATAGAAGTACTCTGCTGACGCGATGGTTCGTCTTGCTGACGTTGTCTGCGCATACCCTGCTGCTGGGCCTGCTGACTCTGTCGATTGTTGCTTGCTGCTACCACCTGAATCTTCAGGCTTTGCGACTTATATGGCTGTCCCCCTACATTGATGGTAGCTGCAGGGATGGTGTATGTGCCTACTTTGGTAGCCATCAGTGTAAAGGTATAGGTATATGACGAACTCTGCGACATCTGGCCGTTTATATACTGAAAACTGCTCTGCTGCGAGGTGCTCGGACCATACATCACATCGAATCCTTCGAACTTGGGATAGCTGAAGTTCGACACATCTTGACTATTGATGGTATATTGAATCCTGAACCGCTCGCCCACCTCTACGATGGAAGGAGCTGTGGCGCGAAACGACACATTATCCGCAAACGCTGAAATGCCGGGTAACGACAAAAGAATTGTCAATAGTGTAATATATAGCTTATTCATTTGTGTTGAAGAGTTCATGAGTTTATGAATTCAGGAAATCAGAGATTACCAGTCTTTTTCCAGACCTTGACGATGAGCTTTCTCGGCTTTCTGCACCTTTCGCTGCACAGCCTTCTCATCCTGCTGAGCAGAATTGAGCAACTGCTCTGCAGTCTTATCGTCAATTTGTGGCTTTTGAGGCTGCTGTTGCTGCTGTTCTTGTTTCTGTTGCTGATCTTGCTTCTGTTGGTTTTGGTTTTGCTGATCTTTATTCTGTTGATCCTGCTTGTCTTGGTCTTTCTGCTGATCCTTGTTTTGGTCGCCCTGATCCTGCTTGTCTTTCTGGTCGTCCTTCTTGTCCTGATCCTGGTTCTGATCCTGGTTCTGATCCTGACCTTGCTGGTTTTGGTTCTGCTGGTTCTTCTTCAGCATATACTGAGCCATCGCAAGATTATAGCGCGTCTCGTCATCCGAAGGATTACAGCGCAACGCACTCTTATAGAGTTCAACTGCCTGTTGGAACGACTTCATAGCATCGGGGCTGTTCGCTTTCATCAGGCTACGACCATTCAGGTACGTCATATTGCCCATATTGTGATATACGTAAGCCTTCTTCTCAGGAGTCTCGGCAATCTGTTCCAAAGCTTTCTTGTACTGTTCGAAAGCCACAGAGTCGTTTCCCTGAGCTGCAACCGAATTACCCAGATTGTAATAAGCCTCTAATGTCTTGTTCATCTCGAGCGCCTTACGATACCATGTTTCCGCTTTGTTGTATTCCTTGTCTCTGAAATGTTTATTTCCCATACGGATACAATCGCGGTCATTGTTCTGTGCCACGAGTTGCAGACAGAGGAAGAGTGAGCAAACAGTGAGTATATATCTTGAGAGTTTCATCATCACACCTTATCTTTATTAAATAGTTTGAAACGTCTGAACAGCTTGTTTTTCTTGTCGAGAATACAAATCTCGATACATAGCACAATAAACAACAGGATGGCTACAGCTACGAACTGCTCATCATATTCTGAATACATCGAAGTCGTAAAGTCTTCTTTCTGCATCTTGGCAATCTCTGTTTCCAACATCGACTGAGCCTCATCCGTACGGTCCACATGGATATACACGCCATTTCCAGCCTGAGCTATCTGTTTACCAACTGACTCGTTCAGTTTGGTAGTCACTACATTGCCGTCCATATCCTTCTTGAACTGATTATTACCCATTGGAATCGGTCCACCTTGCGGAGTTCCCACCGACAACACAAAGATGCGTACTCCCATTTCCTTCGCCATCTGAGCAGCCTCAATAGCATTTTGCTCGTTATCCTCGGCATCTGTGATAAGAATCAATGCCTTACCCGTTGTCGTATTTTGGGTAAATCCAGCAACTGACTTCTGAATAGCATCTCCCAAGTCCGTTCCCTGTAAGGTGATGGTCTTGGGGTCAAGTTGGTCAAGAAACATCTTTGCCGATACATAGTCCGACGTGATGGGCAACAGGGTGATAGACGTTCCAGCGAATGCCACCAGACCCAGTTTGTCCTCATCCAGCTGGTCGATGAGTTTGCTGACAATCATCTTCGACTTCCCCAAACGATTGGGCGAGATATCCTCACACAGCATCGAGTTCGACACATCGACTGCGATAACAGCCTCAATACCCGAACGCTTGAATTCTTCGTTTCGCATACCATACTGAGGGCGTGCCATGATAAAGATGATGAGTGCAAGCGCAATCATCAGCAGAGCGAACTTCACGACAGGACGTGCTGACGATACATCGGGCATCAAATGCGCCAAGAGGTCTGGGTCGCCAAACTTAGCCAGATTACGCTTACGACGATACCTCAGAAACACAAACAGGGCTGTGAACAGCGGTATCAGCGTCAGCAGAAATAGATATATGGGATGTGCAAATCTAAACATTGTCTTCAACATTTTATGGAAGGCGGCGCAATACCACCATCCGCATCAACAATTCTAACAAGAACACTATCAGCGCAGCGAGCGCAAAGGGTTCGAACAGTTCGCCACGTTTGCTATACTGTCGCACATTAAACTTCGTACGCTCCATCTTATCGATGTCGTTATAGATGGCATCAAGTTCAGCATTCCGTTGTGCGCGGAAGTACTGGCCTCCTGTCTCCTTGGATATCTTTGTCATCGTGGCCTCGTCGATTTCAACTGGCAGACTCACAGTTCCGCCCGTAGGCAGAGGGTATGGAGCCATACCTGTCGTACCGATACCGATGGTATAGATACGCACCTTCTGCTTCTTGGCAATCTCGGCTGCTGTGACGGGCGAAATGTTTCCTGCGTTGTTCACACCGTCAGTCAACAGGATAATCACCTTCGATTTTGCCTTGCTCTCACGCAGACGCAACAGTGCGTTCATGATTCCGTCGCCGATTGCTGTTCCGTCATCAATGGTTCCCTTGGCAGCCATCCTTGTGTCGGCACTCGCATACAGGTTCATCAACGCTGCATGATCGGTAGTGAGCGGACACTGGGTATAGGCTTCACCTGCAAAGAACGTCAGACCGATGTTATCATTCATACGCTTCTCTATGAAGTGCTGGGCAATCTCGCGCAAAGCCTCTACACGGTTAGGTTTGAAGTCCTGAGCCAGCATACTGGTCGACACATCGACTGCCAACATAATATCGATACCTTCCACATCAGTATCGCTCCACGAATGCTTGCTTTGCGGACGAGCCAGGATGCACACCACCAATGTAATTAGTATGATACGTAAGAGAAAAGGCACATGAATGAGGTACTGACGCAAAGACTTTGGCAGGGCTTTGTATTTCGATGCTTCAGGCATCTTCAGTGTCGCCCTACTCTTCTTGCTTCGCATCACATACCAGATGATATAAGGTATGAGAACCGTCAGTAGTATGAAATAATATGGATTACTGAATACCATAATGCTTCATCATTTTTAGATAAATAGATAATACAAACGATAGACGAGGAAGCTGGTCACCACGATGATGGCAATCGCCACAGCTGCAATGCTAGCTATCAGGATTGCCTTCGCAATCTTTGAGCGCTTCTCCTCTACCACAATCTCCGTTGGTTGCGGTTTGGTTTCCTCTTCTATCTTTGTCTGATTGATATACTCTACAGCTGTCACGAGGTTTCGGTCGTTCTCGTTGATGAGGGTTGTGTATTTGGCAAATTTCACCAAGTCAGCTGTCTGGAACAGTTCACGCAACTCTCGCAGAGCCTCTTCGTCGTTCTCTGCCTGCAGATGTTCGATAATCTCACTCGATGTCATCTCCATCGCACTGAACTTGAAACGCTCGGAGATATACTGGCGCAAGGTATCCGTCAACTGGGTGTAATACTCCTTCGAGTCTTCGCTCTGCACCAGATTATCCTCCTTGATCTGTGCTATCTTCTGCATCGCCACCTTATGCGGCGCAATGTGTTGACGCAACTTGATGCGGTGAATGATCGGTTTGTTGGTAATCAGACGAATTACCACATAAATCAGCAACGCTGCCAGGATCAGCAACCCTATCACCATCCAGATAACAGGTTTCCAGTCGTCCCAGCTGAACGGAGGTTTCATCTCGGGCTTGAATCCGCAGATACTGTCCACCTTCATCGTATCTATATTGACGGTCAACACCTTTAGGGCAAGGTTTGTCTTCGCTTGATAGTCCTTACCATCCACCTTCACAGTGATAGGCGGGATGTAGTAAAGGGCAGAATCGAACGAAGTGACCACATAGCGCTGAGTGAGCACCATTCGTTTGCCGTCGTTGAGCAACTGAGTATCAGGTCCCGAGGTGTTCACCACCTCTATACCTGGTATCATCTGCTGCAAGGAGTCGTAGTGTGCAAACTCCACCTTCTTGCCAGCATCTGCACTCACATCCACCGTGATGCCCACTTGCTGCCCAATGAAAATGCGGGTCGAGTCAATCTTGGCATCTACCGTTACCTGCGCACTAAGCGATATCACACTACACCACGCAACAAACAAGACTATGATTCGTATTGCTTTCAACTCTTATCTTAATTCTTAATTCTTCAACTAACAACTAAAGTCTAAAGTTCAAAAGTCTAAACACCATCAGCTTCTCCTTCTGAACAGATTCATCAACGACTTCACGAAATCCTCATCCGTACGCACCGAGATATTATCCACGTTCGATTTCGTCAGCATCGTGTTCAGTTTACCCTGATGCTGCACCCACCACTCGCGATGTGCACGTCGCACAGCCGACGAAGCTGTATCAAGCCAGAGTTCCTCACCCGTCTCAGCATCAGCCAGACGAATCAGACCCACATTCGGTAGCTCCGTCATACGCTGGTCATACACCTGAATGGCAACCACATCATGGCGCCTGTTGGCAATCGTCAGCTCCTGCTGGAAGTCCTTGGCATTGTAGAAATCGCTGAGCAGGAACACTGTACAGTGTTTCTTGATGGCATTCGTCATAAACTCTACTGCCTGACCTATATCCGTCTTGCTGCTCTCCGGTTGGAAATTCAGCAGTTCGCGGATGATGAGCAGGATGTGTTTACGGCCTTTCTTCGGAGGAATGAACTTCTCCACCTTGTCCGAGAAAAAGATGACACCAATCTTATCGTTGTTCTGGATGGCAGAGAAAGCCAGCGTGGCTGCAATCTCAGTCACCATCTGACGCTTTGTCTGACTGATTGTTCCGAAGTCCAGACTGCCCGACACATCGACCAGCAGAATCACGGTCAGCTCACGTTCCTCCTCAAACACCTTCACGAACGGTTTGTCGAAACGGGCTGTCACATTCCAGTCGATATCGCGCACATCATCACCATACTGATATTCACGAACTTCAGAGAAAGCCATACCTCTACCCTTGAAGGCAGAGTGGTATTCTCCAGCAAAGATATTGTTGGAGAGTCCACGCGTCTTTATTTCTATCTTCCTTACCTGACTAAGCAGTTCTGAAGTTTCCACCTTCTTATTTACAATTTAACGATTTACAATTTACTATTTCTTAAATTTTTATATTTTTGCATTTTTACATTATGCATTATGAAACTTTAGTTCGACGTAGTCAATTATGCATTATGCATTATGCATTTCTAAGGAACTTCCACCTTATTCAGTATCTTGCTCACGATTTCCTCCGAAGTCACATTGCTGGCCTCAGCCTCGTAAGTCAGTCCGATACGATGACGCAGCACATCATGCGCAATCGCGCGTACATCTTCAGGAATGACATAGCCACGATGTTTGATAAACGCAAACGCACGTGATGCCAATGCTAAGTTGATAGATGCACGAGGCGAACCGCCGAACGAAATCAGACCCTTCAGTTCCTTCAGGTTATACTTGTCGGGATAACGGGTTGCAAACACGATGTCGGCGATATACTGCTCGATCTTCTCGTCCAGATACACATCGCGCACCACCTTGCGAGCAGCCTCAATATCAGCAGTACCCATGATAGGCTTAATCTTGATTTCCTCACCCGATATGTTCTGGCGGATAATTTTCTTCTCCTCATCCAGCTTCGGGTAGTCAATCACAACTTTCAGCATGAAACGGTCCACCTGAGCCTCAGGCAGCGGATACGTACCCTCCTGCTCGATAGGGTTCTGTGTAGCCAATACAAGGAATGGTTTAGGGAGTTCGTATGTCTGAGTGCTGATAGTCACCTGACGCTCCTGCATCGCCTCAAGCAATGCACTCTGAACCTTCGCCGGAGCACGGTTGATTTCGTCTGCCAACACAAAGTTAGCAAATACCGGACCCTTCTTCGCCATGAACTGCCCGTCCTTCTGACTATAGATCATCGTACCGATAACGTCAGCAGGAAGGAGGTCAGGCGTAAACTGGATTCTGCTGAACTGTGCATCAATCAACGATGCCAGCGTGCGGATGGCCTTTGTCTTTGCCAATCCAGGCACACCTTCCAGCAACACATGACCGTCCGACAACAAACCGATCAGCAATGATTCCACCAGATGTTTCTGACCAATGATGGCTTGATCCATACCTGTCATCAGGTTCGTCACAAATACACTTTGTCTTTCTATTCGCTCATTCAATTCACGAATATCTACTACTTCTGCCATATTCTTATTTATTTTGACTATTTACTATCTATTTTTCAATTAAGCGATTAAATCGGACGCAAAAATAGTGTTTTCCTACGACTCACAGCGCATCCGTTAATTTTTTTTAGGACAAATACCCCTCTTTTTAAGAGTATTTAATTATTAATTAAATCCAAGCAAGCAGAATGTGAAGCATCCCCACTTCAACAATCCATAAACACACAAAACGCAGAACCAACAAACAGGTATCAAAAGCAATTACGACGGCCACAGAAAATTAACATAAATTATTTAACAATTCAAGACTCATACCCAATACCCTCAATACAAGACCCTTAAAAATAAAAATCGTTACCATTAAGGAAAAAATTTGCAGCCCTTAATAGTAACAATTGTTACCCCTAAGGATTACAAAAAAACTCCTTAGGGGTATAGAGAACAAATACAATATTAAGTTTCGAAAATCGTCACTTAATTACGCCAGCATTATTTCGAAGGAAAAGAAAGAGAACGGAACTTCATCGAGGGAATACCACCAGGCCTAAAGCCCCCTGCTTTCGCTCGTTCGTATGAGGGATCATGAAATGCTGCAGCCCACCCAGCTCCAGATTCTATACTATCCACATCTCCATTATCTGCCCAAATCCTCACATAAGTTGCATAGTCATATTTGAGTTTTGCCTTTGTCGCTTCATCATAATAGAAAGTGACACTATAGAATTCCCGCCCCACATTTCGCTGAATAAAAGGTCGGTTAATCGTAGTGAAATACTTCTGTTTAGAAGACACTTTGGGTAAAACATCGCCCTGTAGCCACTCAGGAGCGATATTCTCAGACACCTCTCTCGCCAGATTCACCAAATATTCGTTTCGCTCCTTCTCAGTCAACCTGTCCATAACAAGGAACTGTTGAGTAATTGAATCGACGTTCTCTGTCAGTTTCGTAACTTGAGCACGATCCCCCTTTCGCACAGCCGCTTCCAACTTTGTAGCAAAGTCTGTAAAATCCTTTGCTCGTCCTACGCCTCCATCAAGAGTAGAACGTGCTCGCTTCCTTTGGGCTACGAACTCATAGTCTGTGCCATCAGAGATTTCAACATTGACAATCTGACCATCGTGGTATTTAGGTACAGGTTCTTTGGCTGTCCAGATAGCCACATCCCACAGGTGTATCAGCCGAGTAGCCACATCATCAGAGATGTCCATCGTGTGGCGCCTGATGATGGGTTCTTTATATTCCGACTTGTCATGAAGACGAAGCGCCCTTTCTACATTTAAGTCAATACTTAATGTCTGTTTGTCTCTTGATGAGATGACCTCAGACGAAACCAACTGATGAGCCACTGAATCGTAGGCAATCGAACACTCATTTAGATATGTGAAGATGCCAGCAAAACTTGCATTCTCAGGAACCATCAACCTGAACAGCTCCTGCTCATAAGTCAATGTATCAGGATTTAATTCCATCAGGTCGACAGGAATCAACCATTCCTGCGGGCCAATTGTTAACCACTTTTCCAAAGGTTGTGCCATCATATTGATTGGCAGCAATGTGAATAATAAAACAACAATTCTTTTCATACCGTAATCATTTAGAGTTAATAAATCATTTAGAATAATAACCACTGCTTGGGTTGCGACTGCAAATTTACGGCAAAAAAATGTAACATCCTTGCAGATTTGTAACATTGAGTACACGTAGTGTACACATAACGAAAGGTTGTTCTGCCCACAATAACTCAAAGAACGCCAATACAGCACATTTCAGGCTGCATCCTGAATGAAAGGAGTTTGAAGCCGCAATTCAATGCGAATTTACGCTGAATTCACCTCGAATTTACGTAGAATGTCAACTTCTTCCAGCATAAGACAGACACTTTTCCTTGTATATTTACGGCAGCTTCAGTTCTGTGCCTAATGGGATGAAAGTGGTGTCGGTCAGGTCATTGAGCTGCATGATGCGTGGAACGGAGTCGGTGGTGTTGTAGTGGAGGATGGAGATGGTAGTGAGTGACTCTCCTTTCTGGAAAACATGTACTTTGTAAGCAGGGGCATCGACTGGAGTCGAATAATTCAATACTGACGGTTTGCTGTTTGTTTGCGGTTCCGCTTGTGTAGATGATTCTCCTACAGAGTTATTTGACAGTATACTCGCAAGGCAGATGGCTACGAACACAACTGCGAGTGCGATGGATGCCCAAAGCCACCAGTGTGATTTCTTTGGTTCGGACTCGGCATTCGACGAAAGACTGGATGCGAGTGCTGCAGGTGTTGCTTGTGGTGTAGAGAGCAAAGCGGAAGATAGCGAATCAGACGAAGTAGTGGACGGGGCTATAGGTGCTGCTGATGCCTTACGTATTGGCTTCTTCTTGGGTACAGGAGTGGGTTCTATCAGTTCTGCTCCATTAATTACTGCATTGACTTTATCTTCCTCGACAAACTTCAGTTTGTTGTGACCAGGAATCACGATGCGCTCTCCTGTATTCACATTCACGCTGGCACGATCTGCCACCTTGATAGTCTTGAACGTACCAAGACCTTTCACCTTGACTGCTTTACCGCTGGTGACAGCATCGGCGAGTGTCTTGAAGAACGCATCGATGAAAGGTTGCACTTGCTGTGGGTCCCAACCACGTTGGAGCAGTGTTTCTGCCAACATCTGTGTAGTGATTTTCTTTGCCATATATGCGTTCTTTTTTATTCTTTGGTTGACTTGACTTTATCTTTCATCTCGCTTGTAGGCTTGAAAGCGATGGTTTTGCTCTCAGGAACCTCTACATAGTCTTTTACGTTGGGGCTATACATGCGGCGTGCTGCCTTTGTCTTCAGTTCCAACGTACCTAAGTCGGGCAACACAATCGCGTTGTCCTGCTTAATTTCGTTCACCATAACTGCTGTCAGCGCAGCCGCCAGTTGTTCTGCATCTTTCTGTGACATCGATACAGTCTGAGCAATCGATTTGATAAAAACCTGATAGTTCACAATCCTATTTACTATTTGACAATTTACTATTTACAAATCCACTAAGCTATTAACCAATAACCTTTACCTTCCCATACAGGTCGAAATCATCAGCGTCTGTGATGGTTACCTGATAGAAGCATCCTCTGCGCAGCCTACCTGCACTCACAGGAATGAGCACCTCGGGATCGACTTCTGGTGAGTCGAACTCGGTGCGACCCACATAGTACTCACCCTCTTTGCGGTCAATGATGACCTTGAGCGTCTGGCCCACTTTTGCTGCCTGCACCTCTGCAGAGATGTCTTGCTGGATGGCCATCAACTGACTGAGCCGTTCCTGTTTCACATCATCGGGGATTTCGTCCTTGAAATGACGTGCTGCATAGGTACCGTCTTCCTCTGAATAGGCAAAGGCGCCCATACGCTCGAAACGTGCCCAGCGCACAAACTCCTTCAGCTCCTCAAACTCCTGCTCGCCCTCACCTGGGAATCCGACCATCAAGGTGGTACGCAGGTGGATGCCTGGAACTGCTTCACGCAGACGTGTAATCAGTTCGTACGTCTGTTCCTTGTCAACATGACGTCTCATATTGGTCAGCACGTTGGTGCTGATGTGCTGCAGTGCGATATCGAGATAGCGGCACACATTGCGATGACGACGCATCACATCGAGCAGTTCCATCGGGAACTGATGGGGATAGGCATAGTGCAGACGAATCCATTTCACACCCTTCACCTGCGCCATACGGTCGATGAGGGGTGCTATCATTCGTTTCTTGTAGAGGTCGATTCCATAGTAGGTCAGCTCTTGTGCAATCACCTGAAACTCGCGCACACCCTGAGCAACCAGGTATTCCACCTCCGCGATGATGTCGTCGATCGGACGGCTGTGATGCCTGCCTGTGATGATAGGAATGGCACAATAGGCACACTTGCGGTCGCACCCTTCGGATATCTTCACATATGCATAATGGCGAGGGGTGGTCAGGACACGTTCATACCCCAAGCCTTCCCCTAAAGAACTTACATTATTTAATTCTTTAATTTTTACATTTTCCTTTGGGGTCTGGGAGGAAGAAAGCTCCCTCACTATCCCATCCCAGTCGAACTTGCCATAGAAACGGTCGACCTGCGGAATCTCCTTTCCGAGTTCCTTCATATAGCGTTCCGACAGGCATCCCATGACATAGAGGCGACGCAGACGGCCTTCCTCCTTAGCCTGACAGAACTCAAGAATCATATTGACAGACTCCTCCTTCGCATCGCCGATGAAGCCACAAGTATTGATAACGGCTATCTCACCCTGCGGATGGGGAGAGTCGTGCGTGACTCGATAGCCCAACGCCCGCAGCCGTGCCATCAGTTGTTCGGAATCTACCAGATTCTTCGAACAGCCCAACGTGATGATGTCAACCGTATTATGCCTCATATTTTTAGTATTTATCGCTTCGCTCAGAAGTTATAGAAGTTACCGCTTACACTTAGAAGTTATCACTTCGCTTACGATACTCTGCTAAAGACTAAAAGTCTAGTGCCTAATGTCTATTCTCCAAAGAGAGAATTGACAAACTCCCTGCGGTTGAATGCCTGCAGGTCTTCCATTCCCTCACCCAGTCCGATATACTTTACAGGTATCTTGAACTGGTCAGAGATACCAATCACCACCCCACCCTTGGCTGTACCATCGAGTTTGGTGATAGCCATTGCTGTCACCTCTGTGGCTGCCGTGAACTGACGTGCCTGCTCGAAAGCATTCTGACCGGTAGAACCATCGAGCACCAGCAACACCTCATCGGGGGCTGTGTCGATATGTTTCCTCACTACATTACGTATCTTCGTCAACTCGTTCATCAGTCCCACCTTGTTATGCAGACGTCCCGCAGTATCGATGAGCACCACATCGGCATCGTTGGCGATTGCCGAACTCACTGTGTCGTATGCCACAGAGGCTGGATCGCTCCCCATCTGCTGCTTCACGACCGGTACTCCTACACGCTCGCCCCAGATGCAAAGCTGCTCGACAGCTGCTGCACGGAACGTATCGGCTGCTCCTAGATAGACTTTCTTTCCGGCTTGCTTAAACTGATATGCTAGCTTACCGATCGTTGTGGTCTTTCCCACCCCATTCACACCTACGACAAGTATCACATAGGGCTTATGGTCGGCAGGCAACTGGAAACCTTCAGTATCGTCTGTATTGTTCTCAGTGAGCAGGTTGGCAATCTCATCACGCAAGATACCATTCAGCTCTGCTGTATCAACATATTTATCACGAGCCACACGTGCCTCGATCTTCTCGATAATCTTCAGGGTGGTATCCACGCCCACATCCGAGGTGACAAGCACCTCTTCGAGATTGTCCAAGACTTCATCATCGACTTTCGATTTTCCAGCCACAGCACGTGCTATTTTCCCAAACACGCTCTCTTTCGTCTTAGCCAATCCGCTGTCCAGCGTTTCCTTCTGCTTTTTTCCAAACCAATTTAAGAATCCCATAATATATTAATAATGTATAGTGTTAAAAGTTAATGATGAAATGATACCGAGTGCAAAGATAATCATTTTTCGCGAAACTCGCAAAGAATTAAACAAAATAAGTGTCCAACGCAGGACACTTATTTCCAATGATTATGAAACAAAAGTACAAATATAGCGTTTAGCTATTTGCATATGCCTTAGCTTCTTCGTTCAGAAGAACCTTTTCTTCAAACATATATGCGCCAGTCTTAGGAGACTTACACATCTTAATAACCTTTGTGTATGCGCGACCATCCTTTGATTGGAGAGTTGCGACCGCTTTCTTTGCCATATTATATCAGTTTATTTGATTTCCTTATGAACAGTCATCTTCTTAAGGATGGGGTTATACTTCTTCAGTTCCAGACGGTCTGGAGTGTTCTTACGGTTCTTTGTTGTGATGTAACGTGATGTTCCTGGAAGACCGCTTTCCTTCATTTCAGTGCACTCAAGAATTACCTGCACTCTGTTACCTTTAGCTTTCTTTGCCATGATTTCGTTTCTCCTTAATGATTATGCAATTACTTGGATGTCTTTCCAGTTGCAATAGCCCTTATCTACTGCCTGACGTAATGCAGCATCAAGACCAATTCGGTTAATAATGCGAAGACCAGCAGCACTGACCTTCAAAACAATCCAACAATCTTCTTCTACATAGTAGAATTTCTTAGTAAACAAATTGACCTCAAAACGTCTCTTTGTTCTGCGAAGTGAGTGTGATACATTATTACCAATCACTGACTTCTTACCTGTGATTTGACAAATTTTTGACATATTTCTTTTTCTTAATTATTCTGCTATATTTCTTGTCGGGATTTTTAAACAGCGTGCAAAGTTACGAATTTTTTTTGAACCGCCAACAAATAATGCATTATTTTTCGCACTTTTTTTCGATTTCTGTGCCCTATCCACTCACAACAATACGATTGAAGCGCACAAAATGGCCTCAAAAGAGCGAAGATGCATCTAAGAAACAGCAACCTGATTTCCCGCTCTCAACCTGCGAAATACGGGCTCAACAGTCAATCGTCAAAATGGTATCCATGCAAATGTTCGTCAGGAAAGACGGAAGCACACAATCGATACAGACGTGGGTCGTATGCTTTCAGTTGCTCGCGTGTTTTCAGCGTAAACCTACTACCGTCATTCTGCGGAACCACCATCCTGCAAGTGTTGAACCACGCCTGAGCTCCTTCTGCGAAATACTCCTCGCTGTTGGTCATCGAATACGTGCCGCTCCACAATCCCTCACGCTTCGCCTGGTTGAAAGCAACATTCAGGCTGTCACGAAACTCCTTATTGATACGCCGCAAGGCAAAATCCACATTATGAGCAAATTCGTGCACCATGATACTCTCGCTCCAATACCGCTCGCGGAAATTAGGTATTTTCACCAGGTTTTCCTCCCCTATCGACATCACAGGCAACTGCAGGGTAGCTCCGTAGCCCCTTCCCCGTTGGTCCCAATCGGTTTCGGGCCACCATACCTTCATCATCTTACATTCAGGGAGGTCCGTAATGTTTTCCTTATACCCCACAACTCCGATTCTGAAGTGGCAACGTATCATCTCCTCACGTGCCTCGGGAATTCTGCTCAGCATGTGGTTTGCTATATAACGAGCCTGTAGCAGCGCTGTATCGGAGACAGCAGCCGAAGCTACGACAGGCAGACCGTTTGCACTTACGTACTTCTTGTACCAAGGATCCAGAGGCGACTCCTTTCGTGCCAACCACTGTGTGAGTGTTGGAGGGGGAGTCGTCACTTTGTCCTGTGACTGCATGTTTGTAGTCAAGGCAAAGAATGCGATGAATATCAAAACACTTTTCTTCATTTCTTTTTAGTTATAAGAGCTATCAATTGTCAACCACTTTCAGTCCTTCCTTATCCAGTCGATAGACGGTCCAGTCTTTCATCGGCTTGGCACCCAAAGAGAGGTAGAAATAGTTGTAGAAGTAGAGTGCAAAAAACACCTCACGACCATCCACCACAGCAAAGACTGCCTCAGCCCTATGTTGATTAATCTGGTTCTTAGAAGACCAATGAAAATCTGTTCTATCTCCTTATATGAGGAGCAATAAGGTTGATAAGTTGCATGTCGTTGAATTTCTTTTTGTATGGGTCGAATTTGGGGATTCTCAATGCAACTGAATTTATTTGCCTGCCTTGATTCTTTTCCCTAAAGAAAAAACAAACCTGCTGCTGATAGGTTTCCATCTGAATCGTATCTACTTTGCATATTGCGCACTTTTGGCATAAAGAATCAAACTTGGCAACAATGCTGTCTGATTTGTTCTGGCAACTCTGTGCAACAGAAAAACAGGGTATAAACATCAACGCCAAAGTCCCTATTATCCGCGAAACAACGGTATCCTTCCTTATGCTCATTAGTGTCATATCGTTCCTTATTAAACGTGAGTTCGACGAAACTTTAGTTCGACGGAGTCAATTATAATTCATTGAAAATTTGGTAATTAGCGATATTTTCAGTACCTTTGCAGTGACGAAACAACAAATGTTCACTAAAAATATCGCCATTGATTACCGAGGACAAAGTTACAGAAATTTTTTGTATGGCAGATGATTTTTGCAAGTTTTTTGATTCAATGATGGCAAAATATACGATTCCCACGCCCAAAAAGCACAAATACCATCGTTCTGGCACACTTTCCAAGTCTGTTCGACAAGCTCACGTCAAGGCAGTTCGACAAACTCACGTCAAGGCAGAGGTCATGGTAATCCCGATCCTGTTTCATGGTTCAGGCTATTGATGTCTGAAGCATTTGAGTTGTTTATTTTGTTGTTTAAAGCTATTAACAAGTCAATAAATATTCTACTCTACCTCCTACTTACTTTTTCTTTACCTCTTTACCTCTTGTTGACTATATAGACATTAAGGTGACAATCTATAGAGGTCAACATAAGATGAACATAAGGTCGACATAAGGTCAACATAAGGTTCACATAAGGTTTACATAAGTTGAATATGAGGTACATTGGAGGTACCATAGACTTGGTATAGAGTTGGTGTAGGGTTGGTATAGAGTTGATATAGACTTGCTTCCAATTATTTGACGTTGTGTTTTTCACATAGTAGAGACTGGCGAAAAGCGGTATGTTTATTCTGATGCAAAGATACAAAAAGTATGGTAATCTTCCAAACTTTTTCAAAGAAAAAGCATGAAAAGAGATGAAATATAGGGCCGTAGTTGCATTTTTTTCGTTAATTCGTTGTGTAGGTCATTTTTATTTCCTACCTTTGCGCCAAATATGCGAATTTATTTTTTTACAACAATTAATACCAAAAACAAGAATGAAACTTAACAAGAAAGCATTACTAGCATTCGCAGTTGCATCATTGTGCGGTATGTCTGCCCACGCTGCCTTAGGCCCTGGCGATGGCGACAAGGACGACCTTACGAAAGAAAATGTGCAACCAACTTTGGCTGATTTCTTCAGCCCAGTGTCAAAAAACGTAGCAAAACCCGATGCAAAGGGATTCATCCGCAGATGGTTGTTGCTGGAACCCATTGACAAACCAAACCGTAGCAACACTGTATTCACCGACTCTTACATCCGCGAGAACTTCGGTCAGCAGTATTTCCCTGGTCAGTTTACCGATATTCCTACTGACGGAAAGACTGAGCGTGTAGGCGAGCAGGAACTGAAATGGCATGCATTCGACGCAACCCGCTTCAACGTGAAGCTGTTCCGCTTTGCTTCCGGTCTTGAGAAGCAGGTGTATGGCGTGCTGTTCTGGGCTGTAACCATCATCGACTGCCCTGAGGATATGCCAAACGTACGCCTCGCTGTAGGTTCAAACTCAGCATCGATGTGGTGGCTCAATGGCGAAGAAGCTGTCATCCTTTCAGGCGACCGCCGTATGGTTGTCGACGATGTGATGTCGGGCCGTCTGAACCTGAAGAAGGGTAAGAACGTGCTTCGCGGCGCTGTAATCAACGGTCCTGGTATGAGCGACTTCTGTGTTCGCTTCGTCAAGGAAAATGGAGAACCTGTAACTAACGTATCAGTAACCTTAAGCAAATAATCGGTCATTATGAAACAGTATAAGAACATTATAAAGGGCTTCGGTGCCCTCGTAGGTATCATGCTGAGCCAGTCAGCAATGGCACAAATCGGTGCCCCATTCATCCACGACCCATCAACCATCGTGGAGTGTGACGGAAAATACTATACATTCGGTACAGGTGGCGGCGGTCTTATCTCTGAGGACGGTTGGACTTGGAATAGCGGTGCACAGCGTCCTGGTGGCGGTGCTGCTCCTGATGCTTTGAAGATCGGCGACCGTTATCTGATTGCCTATAGTGCTACAGGTGGTGGACTTGGTGGCGGTCATGCAGGTCGCGTTCTCACCATGTGGAACAAAACGCTTGATCCAGAATCTCCTGATTTCAAATTCACAGAAGCTATTGAGGTAGCTAAATCTATTCAGGACGAAGATTGCGACGCAATCGATGCAGGTCTTTTGCTCGACCCGACTACAGGTAAATTGTGGCTCACCTATGGTACATACTTCGGACACATCCGTCTCGTAGAACTTGACCCAAAGACCGGTGAGCGCGTAAAAGGCAACAAGGCAAAGAACGTGGCTATCGACTGCGAGGCATCTACTATGATGTACAAAGACGGTTGGTATTATCTGCTTGGTACTCACGGTACTTGCTGCGACGGAGGTAACTCTACTTATAATATCGTATGCGGACGTTCAAAGAAAGTAACTGGTCCGTTCATCGACAATGTAGGTCGTGACATGATGGAAGGTGGTGGCCGTATGGTAATCGCTGGTTCAGGACGTACATGGGGTGCTGGTCACTTCGGACGTTACGTCGTAGCTGACGGTATTGAGAAGATGTCGCTCCACTGGGAGGCCGACCTCGATCAGGGTGGTCGTAGCGTATTGGCTATCCGTCCTATCATTTGGAAGAACGGCTGGCCAATTGGTGGCGAGCTCTTCAAGGAAGGAACTTATGAAATCGAGTCAGAGCGTCGTGGCTATTCACTCGAACTTGTTGTCGACTTCGTTCGTATGAACCGTGGTGGCGGTATGTTCGGAGGTGGCGGCTTCGGTGGTTTCGGAGGCGCTCAGCGTCCTGCTAACGCACAAGGTGGTGCTCAGCGTCCTGCAAATGCTCAGGGCGGTCAGGCTCCTGCTGGTGGATTCCCAGGCTTCGGTGCTGGTGCTCCAGGCGCAGGTGCTCCTCAAGGTGCTCAGCGTCCAGCTAATGCTCAGGGTGCTCCTGGTGCAGGTGCTCCTGCTGGAGGTATGGGAGGCTTTGGCGGCTTCGGTGGTATGGGTGGCTTCGGTGGCGGTGCTGCTGGTGGTCAGGCTCAGCGTCCTGCACAGCAAGCTGCTCCTCAGGCACAACCTTCACAGACACTTGCTGACGTCATTCAGGATTGGCCAAAGGATGAAATCCGCGTTCGTATGGCTGACTATATGGGTCGTCCTCACCAGCGCTGGACTATCACTGCTGTTCCTGAGGCTGGCGGTTACCTCGGTGGTCCTTACTACAAGATCATTATCGCAGGTACAAACCGTGCGCTCGCAGCTACTGCTGACAAGGATGTTACTTCTGTTCCTCGCTTCACTGGCGCACCTGAACAGCTTTGGCGTATCGACCAGTGTACTGACGGTACTTACCGCATCATGCCTAAGGCCGTTCCTGGAACTGACGAAGAACTCGTGCTGATGTCGGCTGGTGACTGTACTCCTACTCTCGGTAAGTGGGACTTCAGCAGCGACAACTGCAAGTGGAACTTCAAGGATATGAGCAAGGATATCACAGTAAGATAATCTCTGTCACATACAAAAAGAAGACGTGCAGGCCCTTCGGCTTGCACGTTTCTTTATTTATATATTAAGGTGTAACCTATTCCCTACTTAGCATCATCGTATTTGGTCATGCGCATGAACGGGCTGAATTATGCGCATTAATCGATTGGATAATACGTATGAATGGAACAAATCATACGTATGAATGGAGCAAATCATACGTATCATCGGAACGAATCATACGTATGAATGGACCCTCAATTCATGACCAACAAGTCGTACCGTATGTTATCTTCGGCCACAGAGCACCCATGAGACGGATGGAAATTGTGTGGTTTTGATGATGAATGAGTAGTATTATTCGACACAGTAACACGCGTCGTTTGGATGGGTTGATATACGGTATCTCCTTCTGTAGGCTGCGATGCAGGAATCTGGACATATACGGTATCAACACGTGCCGTGAGTGGAGTGTCATTCTGTGAACTTTCAGTCCATATACCTACAAAGAAGCCAACGACGGCTGCTGCGGGGATGGCGACGAGCCAGGTGGGAATGCGGTGCCAAGGTCGTGTACGATTGAACTCGGAACGGACGCTCAGTTGTTCGTTCTCCTCGTCGCGCAGCTGACGGGCAGTGCGGATGATGTCTTGATCAGTGATGTTCATATTGCTTCAGGTTTTGTTTGATGATTTGCATTGTTTTATGCAGACGCGACTTCACGGTACCCTCGGGTAGGTCGGTGATTTGCGCTATCTGGGGAACGGTCAACTCTTCTTCATAGTGCAGCGAGAAGAGCATCGCGTAGGATTCTGGGAGTTTACGGAGTATGTCTCGTAGGGCATCATGAAGGTCTTTCATGTCCAACTCCACCTCGATGCAGGCCTCATCGGTGATGTCCACACCCTCATCGGAGACAATCGTCAACTGGTTGCGATGATGATTCCGACAGAGGTTGTAGGCGATGGTGAAAAGCCAGGCGCGAAAGTCGCGGCCCTCACGATAGGACTCACGGGCTGCATAGAGTCGGAGGAAGGTGTCGTGCATGAAATCGGCAGCCAGATCGGCATCGTCGCCAAGCCTTCGTGCGAAGAAGCCCTGCAACCGCCGCGCATGACGGTTGTAGAGTTCCTCGAAAGCACGGTTACTGCCTCGTGCGGCTCGTGTCATCAGCTGTTCGTCGGACTGTGCCGACATGCGTAGTGGTATCAGCATGTGTCAGTCGTGCATCAACACGTTCATGTATTCCTGTTTCTTTTCTTCGCTGAAGGAAGTGTTGCTGATGCCGCCCATCAGTCGTCGCATCAACCAGTCGTATCGCTTCTGGTCATGCTTCTCGTAGTAAGGGAGCAGGTCGGCAAGCAGAACGGCATAATTAGCAGAGAGTCGCTGACCAGATGTCCAGTCGGGACGGAACGAGACGAGCAGATACTCCAGCATATAGCGGTCCTCCACATTGCGACGTTTCACGGCGAGATTATCATAGCGTTTCTTCGAATACTTCAGCAACAGCCCTTCGTTGTAGAGGTTCTTCTCCCAAGGCTCCCGCAACGATGAGGGTGTCGTGGCCGAGAAGTAAACCTTACTGCCATACTTGTCGATAATGGTCTGCAGTGCTGCACGCTCAAATGCCTGATAGTCCTCATAGCCTCCGTCTTCCAGTTCAGGCAACTGAATGTCGAGTTTCTTATTCAGCCACGCACGATATTCCTTCACCGCCAGGAACGGTACACAGACGATGGTCTTGTCCTTATGCTTTCCCATACCATCCTGGATAAGCCACTTAGGAATGATGGATGTGTCGCCAGAGCCGATATAGATGCCATCCGCATCCATGCCAGCCAACTCATTGTAGCCGTATCGCAACACGTTTTCCGAATAGATGCCACTATCGAAGTAACGTTTGGCCATCTGCGCCATACGCGACTCATATCCTTTCATGGCCAAGTAGCACACCCATTGGTCGTAGTCGAAAAACTCCATCTCATCAGGCAGCTTCGCCAGTGCAGCTTCCGCATATTTATCACCATCGGTTTCTTCGACATGCCCAGTAACAACGGCACGGTAGGCACAGAAATTATAGGTATAAGTATCGGGAATAGCCTGCTTCATCTCGCTCATTACCTGACGGACAACGCTGTCAGAATTGTTACCCCACCAACCCATATAGTGTGCTGCATGATAATAGTTCAGCCACGCCGTCTCGTCCTTCGGATTCCTCTGCGTCTGCTCCTTCCACGCTTCTTTCTGTTCCACATACCACACAAAGTCTTTCTCTGTTACAATCGGACTTTCCACTTTCATTGCTTTGGTCTGCGCCATCCCACTGAGGCTTAGCGTCAGCAACCAAACGCCTAATATTACTCTTTTCATTCTTGTTCTGTTTTTAAAATAATTAAACGATTTCAGAGCTCTTTCATGACTGCATACACAGAAAGCTTGAAATCGTTCACGGAAAACGAGAAAAATTATCATCACCACTCACAACGGCTCCCAGAAATGGCGGCTCATATCCACATGGCCGTTAGGCTTAAAGTGGATGCCTTCTTCTTCCAACAGCAGGCGCTGACCGCACCACCCTGGCGCTGTTCGTCCTTCTTTATTTACCACCCGATGACAGGGCAAGTGTTCTGCACTAGGCGTATAACGCAACGTCCGACCCACCATCCGTGAATGACTGGGCCATCCTGCCAACAGCGCAATCGTGCCGTAAGTCGTCACCCTACCATAGGGTATCTGACCGACGATATTGAGCACATCATCGCGAAAGGCTCTCACCTCCTCAGGCGTCATCTTGTCAGGATAGTCCTTCATACGCTATCGTTTCTTCTTCGGTTTCGGAGCAGGCAACACCTTGCATGTTTCGCTGACGAGTTGTGATAGATAAGCGTGGTCATCTACATCAGCGATAAAGAAGTAATCCTTCGCTCCTTCGTAAGGTGGACGCATATCAACGACTCGCAACAGCGGACGAACTGCATCTGTAGGTTTCAAGTAGAAGCGGTCGTCACATATCAGTCCGAATATCTTTCCGTCACAATAGATGCCGTAATCGCCAAACATCTTCTTCACGGTTATCTCGCCTGCACCTGAACACTGGTCAGCGATGTATTGTACAAAATCCGAATTACTGGCCATAATATTTAATAAGGAGTTAAAATGGAAGTTAACGAGCTGAAGCTCGAGGGAGTTATATAAGGGAGTTAAACATTCTATTTATTATGAAGGCTGTACAGTTTTGCCATTAATGCGCCGCTGATGTTATGCCATACACTGAACACGGCTCCTGGGATGGCAGCCATCGGATAAGCGGCAAAGTGAGTGGCAGCCAACGCAGTAGCCAATCCGCTGTTCTGCATACCCACCTCGATAGAGATGGCGGTACGCTTCTGACGTGTCAATCCCAACAGACGACCTACCAAATAGCCGATACCCAGTCCACCGAGGTTATGAAGTACAACCACCAACACGACCAGCAGACCAGCAGTCTTCAAGTTCTCTGCATTATGTCCTACCACCAACGCTACTACCAACGCAATCACAATCGAAGAGAATGCAGGCAGATAGGCCACTACTTGCTTTGTGAATCGAGGCAGATAATGCTGAACGAGGAAACCTGCCACAATCGGTGCAATCACCACATAGAGGATGCTCTGAATCATTCCCCACGTGTCCACCTCGACAAACGTGCCAGCCATCAACCAAGTGAGGGCAGGTGTCAGGATTGGAGCTAACAGGGTCGATGTAGCCGTCATGCCCACACTCAGTGCCAAGTCACCCTTTGCCAGATAGGTGATAACATTCGAAGCCGTACCGCCAGGACAGCACCCTACGAGTATCACACCCAAAGCCAGTTCTTCTGGCAACGAAAAGACTTTCACCAACACCCAGGCTATCAGCGGCATCACCGTGAACTGAGCCAGACACCCAATCAGCACATCCTTCGGACGACTGAACACCACCTTGAAGTCTTGTGGCGAGAGCGTCAGACCCATCCCAAACATAATCAGTCCCAACAGCGGATTGATAACCCATGTGCCGATTGGCAAGACCACCTGTGGGAATACCAATGCAGCAACTGCTGTCAGCAATATCAATGCGCCCATCCAACGAGCTATAAAATCACAAATGCGTTTCATTCCATTATCTGTTTTGCATGCAAAGGTACGAAATAATTGACAATTGACAATTGATAATTGACAATAATTATAAAAAACAAAAGCATCAGCAACTTCTCAGTCGCTGATGCTTATCATACAAACAATTTAATATACCTATTGATGAGAATTATCTACATATTGACACTTGCCTCGTTCACTGAGAGGATGATGTCGTAAATCTTATCCCTGAGTTTATTGTAACTGGTGCGGTTTTTCAGTGTGTCCAGTTCGTTGATTATATCCTGCACAGCCAGACGACTGATGTGGTTGGCACGAATCTCATCGTCGAGATACTCTCCCAATCGAATCAGCATTTTCTCCTGAGTCTTGATATATGTCTCTTTGAGATAGTTAGAGCAAATCATCTTTACCTGCGCCACAACCTCTGGGGCATAGGTATTTGCAACAACCTTCTCATTACCTTTGAGCAAACGTTCCATCGTAGGAGATAGACTATTCGATGTCATATTCAACCGTTTCTCCATCGCTTTCTGACGCATGGAATAGAGGACCGTTTCAGCAATCTTGGCACGCTCAATATACTTTGTTCGATTCACTTTGTGAACTTTATCAGCATATGGAGTATCATAAGCCCTACGTGTATACTCCACCTCTTTTAATTCTTCTGGTGTCTCGCGCAAGTTCTCCACAAGGAAATCATTCATCACCAGCAGGAGTGAACGGTTGTAGTCGTTGTCCTCTCCTGTGAACTTCTCGATGAAATAGTTCAGGGAGCGGGTGAAGTCCGACGTCGGAACACCCATCACATTTGAATTTGAACCCTCATTAAATGGTTCGATGGTTGTTCTTACTGTTCTCCTACCAGGCTCGACAGTCTCCGTTACCTTCGGCTGACCAACCTTAAATGTGTTTATAAAGTCAGCCTCGTTATATTCAGCGACGGTGTCAGGGACGAGGTCAACCTGAGCCTTACTGCTCAAGCCCAAACTAAGGGCAAGAGCCACAAATAAAAGTTTTTTGTTCATATTCATACCTATTTATATTTAATATTAGTATTCTTCTTCGCTCATTACCACTAAGTCGTTACGTATCTGCTCCATCTGCCGCATGTAGCGAGTTATCTGCTGCTCCAATCGCTCCTCAACAGTAAGAGGTTGGGAAGTCATTGTGTCAGTTGAAGCATAAAGTTGCGTCTCTTCACTTTCGACAGGAAGGGTGGCTTCCGTTATTTCCTCATGCTCTGTTATACTCTGCATAGAAGGGGTCTGCTTTGCCAACAATGGACGTGAAGGGCGTGGGTGATACTGTCGAACAGGGTCTTGCGGCTTCAGCTGTGTAGGCCGTTCCTGCATGGGGATGATTATCGTATCAGTTTGAGTCTGCTGTGGTTGCTTAGGTTGTGCAGTATCAACATGTGCAATCAAAGGTGTATCTGATGGCACGATTCCATCCTGATTGTTAAGGAAGAACACAATTGCGATGCTTGCCGCAACCGTACCCACTACATACCAAGCCCACAACGGAATCACTCTGTTCTTATTCTTTTTGACCTCCACCTGTCCATCATCAAACATTGCAAACATCTCCTTATAGGCGCTCCACTCCTCCCCTACCTCATGGGTACGGAAATAGTCGGCAAGGCGTTTTTCCTCGTCAAGCGTCGATGTTCCTTCCAGGAAACGGTCGAGCAGTCGTTGTATGTCTTGTATATCCTTATTCATACTTCGTTTGTTTGATTCGTTCGAGTAATTGTCTTCGTGCTCGTGCCAGAAGCGTAGAGACTGACGACTTAGTGATGCCGAGCAGAGATGCTATCTCATCGAGTTCACGGTGTTCCAACTGTCGCATTCGCAGGATAATTGCATTAGTGGGCGGCAGAAGGTCGATTTCGCGTTCGAGCCATTGTTCCAGTTCCTTGTATTCCAATTCGTCGTGCTGATTCCTTTCCTCCAAGTACTCATAACTCTCATTGAGCGAGCGCTCTTGCTTTTGAGTTCGTAACAGGTCGATTGCGCGATTTCTCGTCAGAATACCAACTAAATGCTCAACTTTGTCATCGGGAGGCACTTTCTCGTGCATCGCCCAAAGCTTCAGCATCACATCGCCAGCCACATCCTCAGCATCAGCTTCCAAAGGCACATAAATGCGAGCCACATGGAGTGCCTTGCTATGCATTTGAATGGCAATATGTTCGAACTCTTTTTGCGTCATCTCACCTATATAACGAATAAGTACCGCAAATTTAAACAAAAAACTCAATTTTTTATAAAAAAAACATATACTTTACGCGCTAAACCCTAAACTTTTTGTAACTTTGCCTTGCTAATTAAATCAAAACTAACGTATATGACCAATCAATCTACTCAAACAAAGCTGATGACCAATTGGCGTTGGTGGCTTTGTTCGTTGCTTTTTGTGGCAACCACCATTAACTATCTCGACCGTCAGGTCCTAAGTCTTACGTATGAAGAGTTCATCAAACCTGAATTCGGTTGGACTGATGCCGACTATGGTACCATCACCTCGTTCTTCAGCATCTTCTATGCCCTTTGCTGCCTGTTCGCAGGTAAGTTTATCGACTGGATGGGCACCAAGAAGGGCTATCTATGGAGCATCGGAGTTTGGAGTGCAGGTGCCTGCCTCCACGCCCTCTGCGGCTACGGAACCTCGATGCTGACAGGTTCGCCCGACCTTGCAGCTGCTACGAAGATTGGTTCGAATGCTGCTTTGGCATTCTCTACCACCTCCGTATATCTGTTTCTCTTCTGTCGAGGCATTCTGGCACTTGGAGAATCTGGAAACTTCCCAGCTGCCATCAAGGTGACTGCCGAATACAACCCGAAGAAAGACCGTGCATACTCCACCTCACTCTTCAATGCAGGAGCCAGCGTAGGAGCACTTGCTGCCCCACTCTGCATTCCCCCATTGGCCAAGAGTCTGGGATGGGAATGGGCATTTATTATCATAGGTGCATTCGGATTCCTGTGGATGTTCTTCTGGCAATTCATGTATGACAAACCAGAAAAGAGCAAGCATGTGAACCAGGCAGAACTCGACTATATTCATCAGGATGACGAAGCAGAGGCTGCAGCAAAGGCAATCGAGAAGGAAGAAAAGGCTATCCCATTCTTCAAGTGCTTCACCTATCGTCAGACCTGGTCGTTCATCTGCGGCAAGCTACTCACTGATGGCGTTTGGTGGTTCTTCCTCTTCTGGGCACCATCATACTTCCAGAACCAGTTCGGCATCAAGGCATCCGAACCACTCGGTCAAGGACTGATTTTCACCCTCTATGCTATCGTGACGGTTGTCAGCATCTTTGGTGGCTATCTTCCAAAACTCTTTGTAGAGAAACGCGGTATGCACCCCTACAGCGGACGTATGCTTGCAATGCTGATCTTTGCCTTCCTGCCACTTGTTGCCCTTGCAGCACAGCCTCTTGGCGTTCATAGTCCTTGGTGGCCAGCTATCCTTATTGGTATTGCAGCTGCAGGCCATCAGGCTTGGTCAGCCAACCTATTCTCTACGATTGGCGATATGTTCCCAAAGAGCACGATTGCTACCATTACAGGTGTAGGAGCTACAGCAGGAGGATTTGGTTCGATGGTTATACAGAAAGTAGCAGGCAACATGTTCGATACAGCAGAAGCCGCAGGTTCAGCCTTCCAGTTTATGGGCTTCGAAGGTAAGCCTGCTGGTTACTTCATCATGTTCTGCTTCTGTGGTATCGCATACCTTATCTCATGGGTAGCCATGAAACTGTTGGTTCCAAAGTACAGTCCAATTAAAGTATAATACGAACATACAAAATTGCAAAATTGAAGAATTAAAGCCTGCTTTTATAACGTTTTTCGTATGAGAAACCTAAAAAAAGCAGGTTTTTTCAAAATAATTACCAATTGTGCATCCATAATTCATAATTATTTTGTACCTTTGCAGTCGCGTTTGAAAAAATGCCCAAGGATGGCGAGATAGCTCAGCTGGTTAGAGCGTCGGATTCATAATCCGGAGGTCGTGGGATCGTGACCCACTCTCGCTACAACAGGGGGATGTATCGTTTGATGCATCCCCCTGTTGTTATGATTCAAGACGCATCTTCTTAGACGTTCAGTCAACCTGACAAGGTCAATAGAAGAAAAGTGCAGAAATATTGAAATTATTGGTGTCCGCTAAAAGTTAGAAATCAATAAAGTATGTGTCCTCAGTGCCGATAAATAGGCGTTGTGGACACAAACTTCAAAAATTAAGCCCCCTCCATACTTCATATCCTTCTGTTTTAGCTGACATTCAATATAAAAGTTTATCGTTTAGAGTGAACCACAAAGAGGTGAAGACAGCTATGAATTTAGGCTTTAGTTGTTATAAGTCCATTGTCTGAATGGCAAAAGACGGGCAGCTAATTCAAAAGGGAAAAGCAGCCGACTCAATCGGGAAGATGAGCCGGCTGAAAAGGGTAATTGCCTATAGTCATCCGGTCGGATGACTAAAGCCATCCAATTGGACGGCTAAAGGCGGATGACCATCTGCCTTTAGCCGACTACCCTCGAACTTATAATAGTGGAATGGTAATAGTATGCGGTATTTCACCACAAAGATACAAAAAAGATTCTCCTTTTCCAAATAATTCGTAAAGTTTTTTTTGATAGCAAAAAAATTGGCTGAATTCCTATCATGGTTTCTGCCTAATTTGTGTATGGATTAAAAAGTTTTACCGGACAGCAATATGTTGAAATAGTAATTCGGAAGTAACAAAAACAAGCGACGCCGATTAGCATCGCTTGTTTACTGAATATATAAAAATGTATGCACTCAGCTTACAAAGTGAAAGTTACATTCTTAAATTCCTTCACTGCCTGACTGCCATTTTTATCCTTCACAATGATTCGAATAGTGTGAGTTCCTGTACGCAAGTCATCTGTAATATTAAAGCGGATGATGTATGTGCTAAGGATAGCTGCTGTAACTTCTAGTCCATTCAAGGTCACTCCCTTAAAGTTATAATCTGCAAAAATCGTAGAACCGCCTGTATACTCAGACATTGCCCAAGGCTTCTCATATTCAGTGAATGGATACTCCTCGTTATAACGATAGTACCAACCTTCGGGACCCTTATATTCCAATGTGTCGCTCTCACTATAGACCGTATGAACGGTACCCTTTGAGGAATTCCAATTGTATAAATCGTGATTGCTGTTCAATGTCTCTACTGACCACTGTTTGTAACCATTTGGCTGGTTCGGTTCATCAGTAAAGTTGATATAGATGCGGTTTGCACCCTCGCGGAAACTGAATAGTTCGTCAGCGAAATGCAGTGCTAGACCTCCACATTCGTAGTAGCTGCCGTTGTAATACTTTCCATTGTAGTTCAGTGCGTTCTCTCTTAGGAACCCTTCCTTCTCGCCATAGAATTCGTAGGTTCTGTAAGTACCATAGCTGTAGTTTTCGCGGTCGTTGAGAAACTCAGACAATACTGATACGTCAGCGAGGTCCATACCACCGTCTACACCGTAAGAGTTGTCACCATAGCCTACACAGCCGAATTTACAGTCAACTGTTGATGCGAGTACATTGGACCATGCAAGTACCTGTTTAGCGATACTGTCAGCCTCTTCGTCCATAGAGCCGGAGTTGTCAACAAGAAAGACGATGTCTGCCAAGCCCTTTGTACTTGCACGTGTCACATCGTCTGCATTAACTATTGCTATTGACTTCGATTTTCCATCAATAGTGAGCCATACGTTCTGATCCTTCTCACCTGTTCCTTTCAGGATCAGATACTCACCATCTACACCCTTGATACCAGTGAGACTGATGTTTCCGATACTTCCATTAGAGCCGCTCTCCACGTATGGAGAAGACACATTAGGAATAGTTACATTGTTTGATGTCACAACAGGAGCATCTCCTGCTTCACTGTCGATATAGACACCCCACTTGTTGATTTTTTCGTCATTGTCGTCATCATTGCTACATGCAACGAAAACAAATGATGCAGAAAGTAGCATCAATCCGAACCAATAAATTTTTTTCATACTGTGTTAGTTTTTGTGATAATTTTTTTTTACTCCCTGTTTTGATCTCTACAATCAAGCAACTCACAAATAATGATGCTGCAAAGATAACCTATTTATTTGAAATGTCCAAACATAAAACAGGAAAAGTACATAATAATGTCAACCGAAATCAAGAAAAGGTTGTTTTTTACTTAAGAATCCACGTTAATGCTGGTTGATATATTCGTAGATGCGGAGAATATCTTGTGTGTCGACAATGCCATCAAGATTGACATCGGGCTTGCCTCCTCCTTCAAGAGAGGTGTTCTGGATATACTGATAGATGGCTAGGACATCCTGCGTATCTACAATACCGTCAAGATTCACATCTTCATGCAATTCGTTTGCAAGAGATGAGATTGCGGAGGCGTTAAGGGCATAATTGTAAATACAGAAGTCATCGAAATAACCTTTGAATCCAGGAGCATCACCACACTGACTGCGTCCAAGATAATTGAGTGGCCCCATAATGCGTTGACCCTCGAAGACACTTTCTGCAACGAGTTCTCCATTCTGATAAATGCAGACTGCATCTGCACTGAAAGTAATGGCGATATGTCGCCAAGTGCTGACAAGCTTCGGTGCTTCGATCGTTTTCTCAATAGATCCCTGACGCAACACAAGTCTCATCTTATTCTTCTCTGCAGGGGTAAGATATACACAATGTGTGTCATCATAGCCAAAGTCAAACAATCGCTGTCCTTCACCAGAGTTAGTACCTGTCCAACGAACCCAAAAGGCAATCGTAAGTTCGCCCGAATTGGCTATCTGATAGGGTAATTGAATGTTTGACGTCCCGTCCAGGAATAGACTACTTTTTCCCATCTTCACCATAGACGAAAGAGTGGTAAACTTCTCCGTACCATAATGTACTGCATCAAAGTGATTAAGAGTATAATCAGTCAAGCTTTCATCGAAAGGCCAATATGCAATCAAAGCATGACCAGCCAGTGAACATGCCTCGATTGAGTCGCTTACAACAGACATATTATCGCTACGATCGATAGCACGCACAGCATAACGGTAGGACCGACCTTGCTCAATGCTATTGTCGGTAAAGGTATTGGTAGGCAATTTTCGCGCAATGGTGTTCCATTCTCCTGTCGCAACATCAGCGCGCAACACCATATATCCAGCAAGATCCTCATCCTCACAAGGATTCCACGAAAGCTGCACTGACGCAGACTGCGAAGTAGCCTGCAGACCTGTAGGTACAGCAGGGGCATCTGTCTCACATGCAGCATCAACAGGGATGATGCGCCACTGTTGCAGCAGACGTTTGGTCTCAGTCGTTGCAAGGGTGGATTGATTGACTATAGCACCAACAGAAGTGCCTGAAGCTGTGAGGTATAAGTTGCTATAGCGATTGATGATGTAGTAGTATCCATCGCCCGCATACTTGATATACCATTGCTCGTTATCACCACCTGCACCATCAAACACACGGAGCTCGGAACCTGAAAACAGTCCCCAATTCCAGCCATCGATAGGGAATCCTGACCTTGCATTCTTGAGATAATAGTAGCCAAAGTCGCCTCCCACGCGTGCTGGAACAGGCTGCATAGTCCAATCGTCGTAGGTACTTGTTGTAGCCTTCTTTGCGCATATCTGGGTACCGCTCGAAGCGGTAGTATTAGTAACACTGAGTACACGCCGTCCACTACGACACATCAGTTGATAGGTACCATTAATGGTATCGGGCTGTACATCTGCTCCCCATGTCACATCAATGACACGCTCTGCATTGGTCTGCCCTTTCTGATAACCTGTTCCACCTGGGATATCGTATGTCCAATAACGAGTAGGTCCTCGTCCATCGAAATAGACATCACGGAAAGGACTTACAAAGGTATAAGACGAATTGTTTGCCTGACGCTCTGACGAACCCATATAGGCATGCACCTCGCCTGTCTTATCATTACGATAGACGGCTCCTGAAGTCCAGTGGGCACGATCTTCACCATACCCAAGGCGTACACCCTCCTGACTATCACGACAGAACTGACCACGAGCATGTGAGTCGAAACCCCACCAAATACCAGTCTGCATGCCATATTGTACACCTACAATGGCCTCACCAACGTTGTGTAACTCATCGTTAGCAGCCATACGTCCGTCTGCTCTCACCCTCCTAAAAAAGTTGGCATAATTTTCGAATGAACCCGCTAACTGATGGGTGTTGCCTTCATCGAGTACCTCACGCAGGTCATTGTACCAATCCCAAGCCCGGTCGCAATTCAGGGTGTTACCGCCACAAATGCGTATACCATCGAAATAAGGGTCAGCCTTCAGAAGTCGGCTCACCTCGAGGAATGTAGACTTGAACCAATATTTGTTTTCGTCAAGGTCAGGTTCGTTGAAAGGAGATACAGAGATAATCTTAATACCTCGCGCTTGAATAAACTGAACACTGGCCTTGATGAGCAGATACCACGCTTCAGCATTGCGTCCATAATTCTGATAGCCTGTCGAGCCATCAGAAAGGTCCTCGAACGCAGCAGCATTATCACAGTTGATATTAGCTTCTGTCACTCCCGTAAGCTTCAAGTTCGTAATACGACTTTGCAGTATCCGTTTCTGCTCGGAGGTCAGGTCATACGACCCATCAGATTTCGTAATCAATTTATATGTAGGCTGATAGGACAAACGTCCAGTACTGAAGTTCTCCACTCCAATATGGTTGATTCCTCGGCGCACATTTCCCTCAGAATTCCATGCAGTGTCCATACCCCAGAATACACGGAAAGGCTGCCCTTCGGCATTGATGTCAAAGGGAATAATGCAATCAGAGGGGTGAAACGCCTTGAGATAGTCCGCACCTGTCTGAGCATGGACTGCCAGCGTGATAGCTGTAGCTATAATGGTCAGTATGGTTTTAGTCATAATAGATTATTTGACAGTTATAATATATGAATATTTCATTGGCTGGTTAGCGTCTATAGTGTACTGAGGGAAGGTTTTTGCTCCCCATCCGTCAGCACCTCCGACACCATGTATATTGAGGTCTATATTGACATTCACCTTATCACCCCGATGGATGAGATGTGGATGGAGCGGTTCACGGTCGAGTTCACTCTCATCGTAGTCCCATGCATGGAAACAAAGCGGTTGAAGACCCTCAAATGTAATGGAATGCTCACCTGAGGAGAAGGTAAAACGACGCACATCACAGCGGTTCGCATTGTCCTGTGGGTTGAGATACTCCGTCATAAACTCAGAGAGCGGCATGTGATAAATACCGATATGTTGTGAGAGTTTACGGTCTGGGTAGTTCTCATATGGTCCACGACCATACCACTCTACATCTGTAAACGAAGGAAGTAACCCTACACGCATACCAAACTTCGGCATCAGTTGCAGATTCTGTGCTGTTGGCACATAATCAGCAGTTACCAAAATTCCTCCATAAACACCGAAGGTATAAGTAAGGGTATAATCAGCACCATTGGGAAGGGACATTACAAACGTTATAGTTCCGTCAGATTTGTTATTCTTCACCTCCTTAACTTGGCGATTTGCAGCTGAATCATGCCAGCTTCCTAATCGCTGACGATAGCCGTTCGCACGTTGGCTATCATTCATTGGCTTCCAGAAATATGGTTCGAGTGGAGACTGAAGAAATTCAATAACCTCTGCATTATCGTCCATACTTACTGCAGATTGGCGGAAAGTAAGACTTACAAGTGCACCTGTACGAGTATCAAGCATTGCGCATTCATCATGTTGCCCATAACGAACGATAATCGTGGTATCAGTACGTTCAATATGACTGCCGGAAACATTCGTGATTGACTTCCACTGATAGGGTTTGAGAATAAACTGATCAGAAGCAATTTCAGTTCCCTTTGGTGCCCAAGGGGTATCGTGACTCAATACAGCATACACGTTAAGGAACTGCTCACCACTTTCTTGTGTAATTGTCTCGCTACGATAGTCGAAATCTTCGATGGAAACAAACGGATCGACTGACTCATAAACAAGCCGTCCATCATTGTAGTGAAAATGAATAGGCTGATAAGCATACTTCACTTCATAATAGTGAGGATGCGGCACACGATCGGGTCCAATCAAGCCATTAAGACAGAAGTGATTGTCATTAGGTTTATCGCCAAAATCACCCCCATAAGCCCAGAACTCACCAGCACGGAGTGATAATTGAGAAGGATTGCTGTTCTTGAAATGCGGAATGAGCGAAGACCCGTCAATCGGCTTAGCAATGCCCTGGTCCACAAAATCCCAGATAGCTGCTCCGCAAATGCTAGAATCGGCATAGATGACATCCATGTACTCCATCAATCCTCCCATAGCGTTACCCATAGCATGCTCATACTCTCGCATGATGAACGGGCGGTCAGATATACGTTTGGCCTCGCTCGCCAATTTTTCAGGAAGGAGATAACTATCATCATAAATGTCTGAAACAGAACGATCGCTATCAAGGAATACAGCGCGGGTGGTATCGACAGCAAGGATGGCGTCACGCATTGCCCTCATATTGCGGCCTGCTCCACCTTCATTACCCATAGACCAAATAATGATGGAGGGATGATTCTTGTCACGCTTCACCAATGCCTCTGCCCTATCGACATGTGCTTTTTCCCATGCTGGATTATCACCCAACATACGATTCCCGATACCATAGCCGTGACTCTCCTGATTAGCCTCATCCATCACGAAGATGCCATAACGGTCACACAACTCGTAAAGATATGGGTCGTCAGGATAGTGCGATGTACGCAGGAAGTTGATGTTTGCCAGCTTCATCAGTTTCACATCTAATTCGTAGGTTGCACGGTCCACATAACGACCTGTACGAGGATGATGGTCGTGACGGTTCACTCCACGTAGTTTTACATTCTTGCCATTAATTTTCAAGACTTCACCTATTACCTCGACCTTCTTTATTCCGAAATGGTTGTCAAACTTTTCTATCTCGTTATTAACCTTATCACGCAGTTTCAAAGTAAAAGGGTAGAGATAAGGGTCATGAGCAGACCAAAGATGAGGAAAGGTGGAATTGTAGACAAGACGCACAGCAACGGTATCACCTGGCGCAACTATTGGAGTCTTTGCAGCGATCGTTTCATCACACATAAAGCTAACCCACAGATCTTTCTGTTTCTTCTTTCCTGTATTACAGATAAGGACATCAGCAGTAACCGTGTATTTTTTATAATCATCAGACGGAATGGCTGTGATGGTGTAATCAGCAATATGAACCAGCGGGCGCTTCCACAATTGAACAGGTCGGAAGATACCAGAAAAACGCCACATATCCTGATCTTCGAGATAGCTGCCATCGCTCCATCGATAAACTTCGACAGCCAGACGATTACGTCCCTCTTTCACAAACTCAGAGATGTCGAACTCAGCAGGGGCCATAGAATTCTGGCTATAGCCTACTTGCTTCCCATTCACCCAAACATACATAGCCGACTTCACACCGCCAAAATGAAGGATAAGATTACGATTCTTAATATCCTCCTTGGTGATATCAAAAAAAGTAACATACGAACCTACAGGGTTGCGATGGTCAAAAGAATACCAATCACGATTTGGTTCGCTGGTCACTCGCGGATTGTCCGTCTTGAAAGGATAGGTCATATTCGTATAGATAGGTACACCATATCCCTGCATCTGCCAGTTTCCTGGCACAGAAATCATGTCCCAGCGACTTACATCGTAATCGTTGCGATAGAAATCGGCAGGACGTGAATCAGGGTCTTTTGACCATTGAAAATACCAGCGGCCGTCAAGCGAAACAATCTCAGGACACTCCGCCTCCTTAGAGGGTAGCTGAAGTGTACTGTGATAAGGAAGTTTATTGATACCTATGATGTCGGGATTCTCCCAGTCCTGCGCTAAGGCAGGAACTGAGAGAAAACAACATATAATACAAGATGTAAATTTTTTAATATTTAATGTCCGCATAATCAATTATTAATCACAACACCACCATTAGAAGGAATGGTCACTGTAATGGTCTGCTTTTTAGAAACTGTCGTGGTGGTTACACCATCGTTAAGGTAGAGCTTTATATTCTGACCTGCTGTAAACATCGTGAGAGGGATATTGACAGTGAGCGGTTCTTTGTTAGCATTCACACCAGCCACATACCACGTTCCGTTGGTAGCCTGACGAGCCATCACGATAAACTTTCCTGGATAGCCGTCGATGTAGTTGATGTCCTTCCAAGTGGTAGGAACAGCTTTCATGAAGTCGATAGCCCATGCTGGCGCATCCGTGAGGTTGTTTGGTGCCAAAGCAAAGTTCTGTACAGGAGTCTGGAACAGAATTGCAGTTGCAAGTGCATAGACATCAGATGTCACACGGTGGTTACCTCGCTGGTTGTTCTTCGAATAGTACTTATTAAGTGCCGAACCACCGAAGTCCATATTTCCTACAGCGTTACGGAGTACAGGATGGATGGTTGCAGCCAACGCTTCGATGTCATTGTCGTGCTGACCGAATGAGAGGTTCTCACTGGCACGAACGGCCTCGCAAGCTACGAAGTTAGGATACATACGTTCCCAACCACGAGGCAGTGTACAGCCGTGGAAGATGATTTCAAGTCCGTAATCGTTTGCGTCGGCCATGATTTCTTCATAGAGCTGCATTGTCTGCTGCTTGTCAGAGCCTACAAAGTCAATCTTCAGACCCTTTACGCCTGCTTTCTTCAGCCAAGCCATCTCCTTATGACGCTCAACCATCAAATGGAGTTTACCACGTGGTCCCTGAGGAGCATCGTTCCAATAACCATTGGAGTTGTACCAGAGATACACGCCTACGTTCTTTGAGCGAGCATACTTCACAAGTTCTTCCATACGCTCATAACCGATATTGGTGTCCCAAAGTGCATCGATCAGGATATACTCCCAACCCAGATTAGCTGCAAAGTCGATATATTCCTTCTGTTCGTCATAGTTGCAGCTGGCATCCATACGAATAATCCAACTCCACACAGATCGACCATACTTATAGTTCTGACTTGCTTCATAACGAGGTTTCACCAAGTCCCACATGATGCTGGTCTCAGCCATAGGTTTGAGTGATGTGCCGATCGTAATAGTTCGCCAAGGAGTATAGCCTGGTAGCATCAGTCCAGGAGCGCTGGTACCTACCCCACCGAATTCAGCATCTTCAGGATAAGCAATGCTGTATTGGTTGTTCTTACATTCCAGACGGGAACCACAATAGCTGCCATCCACACCTGTCTCGCAAATCATCACCCAGATATTCTGCGTTTGAGGAGCCTTCTTCTTTGCAGCAGGAAGTTGTACTTCTTCACGGAAGAGTGCCGGGAAGGTATAACCACGTCCCTGACCGTTCTTACCCATCTCAGCATCGTACTCATAGAATGTCTCATAACTTGGTGCGGTACGTGCAAAACCACCCTGTGGTCCCATCTGAGGACAGAGGAAGGTCTTGGTGCCCTGCGGCATCGTGAATGCGGTACTTTCGCTGTTCACCATACATGACAGGCGATCCTGACGATTGCCTTGCTTGTACAACATATAGCGGAATGCCACGTTGTTATTGTCTACGTGGAACGTCACATCAAACGCATTATTATTACCTTTAGCATACGTCACAGTCTGCTCGTTAGCAGAGAAAGTGAAATGTGCCTTCTTACCGTTAGTAAGGTCGTAGCTGCCCTCTACCTGTTTTGATTCGCCAGCCGATTTGAGTGACAGACCTTTTGTGAAATCACCCACCGAAGTAGCCAAGCCGAGTGGAGAATCCTGAATCACCACTGTGTTACCGTATGTAATATTATAATAAGGAGTACCCTCACTATTGACAGAAAGGCTCACCTTGATGTTTCCATCAGGACTAGTAATCGTTTGAGCAAAGGCCCCCTCCAAACTCCCCCTCAATGGGGAGAGCCATAAAAGGCTACTTATTGATAGAATTATTATCTTTTTCATCATTTTAATCATGAATTATTCGTTCGACTTAGTCAATTATGCATTATACATTATTTAAACTGCCACCAATCAAAGTTAATCAATTTGCAACCCTTCAGACCTTTGTACATGAAGAAGAGGTCGGTTGTCTGATCGTTGAAGTTGGCAGGCATTCGCACAGGAGCCGTAAATTCCTCCCATTCTTCCCAACCACCTGTCGGTTCCACTTTCACGCTTGCAATCACTGTTCCGCGTTCTGAGCCAAGATGAATTTCGATGGTTCCTCCTTGCAGACCACTGGCAGCACGAACAGTAATAGAAGAAGTTGTGGGTTTGAGAGCCACCTCGCGAACAGAAGTCCAGTCACCATTCTGAATGTCACTAAGGAACACCACCCCATGCTTCCTGTTCCATTCGCTCTTCACACCCTTTGCATTCGCAATCGTCTCAGCCTCCACACGCTGATACGGGTCAAGTGTACCTATTGGTTTAACACCTTCCTTGTTGGGCGTGATGGTGGGGAAACTGCCATCAGGGTTCCATTGGAATTCCTCTACACTGACACTACGGGCAAAACCGCCACCACCTGGAAGCCATCCCGTGTGGTAGAAGAAATAGTTATGATCTTTGAATGTCACCGTACCACTGTGGTTGGTGAAAGAGTTGGTCGAATTGTTCTGAGGCATCACCTCGCCCACATATTCCCATGGGCCTTGAGGGTTGTCGCTGACACTATATGCGATGCACTCAGGCACACCGCCGGCAGCATATACCATGAAATACTTACCCCAGTAAGACTTCTTGATTTTCTGTGCCTTCATGGCTTTCTGCTCCTCCTTGGTAGCAGGGCGCTGTTTCATAATCCAAGGACCTTCTGTATAGCGGCGAACGGTCGTATCTACCTTTACCTCCGAAGCCAAAGAAATCATGTCTTCGTTCAGTTTTACGGAATAGAGACGTGGATTACCCCAATAGAGATAAGCCTGTCCGTCTGCTTCAATCATCACGGTCGGGTCGATATGATCCCACGAACCATTCTCGAAGAGTGGTTTGCCCAATGGATCTTTATACGGACCTTCTATCTTGTCAGCTACCGCAACACCGATAGCCATACCACGTGAAATGCGTGAATGTACAGGTACGTAGAGGTAGAACTTACCATTACGTTCGATACACTGAGGTGCCCAAGCACGGTCATCAGCCCATGAGAGGTCACCTTGAGCCAGTGGGCAGCCATGATCAGTCCAATTGACCATATCGGCACTTGAGAACAATCGCCATTCGTTCATCCAGAAGAAGTCGGCACCTTCTTCGTCATGACCCGTAAATACATACACTCGGTCGCCATACACCATCGGTGCAGGGTCAGTAGAGAAACAGGTGTGCACTACAGGGTTTTGTGCATTCGCACTGAAAGTAGTAATAGCCAGTATTCCAGCCAGAATAGTTTTTTTCATCTTTGTATTATTTATGTTTCATTATTTGATTTCCACGGTTACGCGCTGCAACGCCTCAGGAGCAGAACTGTTTCCATACAGCACCTCGTACGTTCCAGGCTTGGTCTTCACGGTATTGGTTTCTTCGTCGAACCACTCGAACGACTTACGATTCATAATGATTTCAGCGGTGTTGGTACGTCCAGCCAAGACACCTACCCGAGCAAAACCACGCAACTGCATGATAGGTCCGTTGGGGTCTTGAGGATTACGCACATACACCTGCACGACTTCCGTTCCGTCCATCTTACCCGTATTGGTAACAGGGACTTGCAGCGTGATATTCAGATTACGCGAACTGAGTGTAGTATCCGACAGTTTTGCCTTTCCAATCTCGAAAGTCGTATAGCTCAATCCATAGCCGAATGGATAGAGCGGCTTATCGTTCTTCATATAACGATAGGTACGTCCCTTCATGCTGTAGTCCTCGAAATCACCCAACTGATTGGAATTCTTGTAGAAGGTCACAGGAAGTTTTCCGCTTGGGTTGTACTTACCATACAGCACATCTGCAACAGCCACACCACCCTGCATACCTGGATACCAAGCTTGAAGAATAGCATCACAAGTACGGGTTTCCGGCTCAAGAGCGATAGCCGAACCTGAACAGTTTACAAAGATTACTGTCTTACCAGCATCCTTCAGAGCTTTTAAGAAGTTTCGCTGTACTGCAGGAAGTTCGATATGGGTACGATCTCCTCCCTTGAAGCCATCAATCTCAATCGGCATCTCCTCGCCTTCAAGACTTGGTGCAATACCTCCGACAAACACCACTTTCTGATATCCAGCCAATTGCTTGATGATATCCTCATAATCAATGATTGACTCGATACCGATATTCACCTTCATGCTAGCATTATAGGTAGGTATATGTGAGAAACGGATCTCTATGTTGTATTCCTTACCTGCTTCTACTTGAATAGGAGTACGTGTAGGAGTGGTACGCCAAGTGCTGTAGTGCACCTTGCGCTCACCATTGATAAACACATCGAAGTTACTAACCGACTCCACGTTCACAACCACCTCACCCGACTTCTTGGGTTTGAACACAGTCTGGTAAAGTGCGCTGAATTCTGTCAGGTTCACACCTGGCGCAAACTGGTAGTTGCCCGCTGTGGTCTTAGCAAACGGTGCGGTATAGTATTGGGTCGTGACAGGTTTCCCTTCACGACGGGTGTTGTTCCAGAATGTACCTTTGATACCTTTCTTTCCTTCAAAGCTCAACTGATCGAACACATCGGTCACAATGCGGTTGTCTGTCAAGTCGCATCCAGGCAGATACTTGATGTTCTTATTCACGGCACGAATACCATTAACGATTGTGACCGTACGTGTAGGAGTACCGTTGTAGTTACCCCACATCATTGGCTGATTATCTGCGTTCGGCCCGATGACAGCAGTCTTATCGTTTTTGCTAAGTGGTAATACGTTATCGTTTTTCAACAGTGTCATAATCTGACGTGCCATATCAAGCGAAAGATCTACGTGCTCCTTGCACTCCAACACGCTGGCAGGAATCTTAGACCATTCAACCATAGACGGGTCGTCCATCTCACCCAAATCGAAACGTCCTTCAAGCAAACGGATAACGTGCTTATCCACTTCTGATTCCTTGATAAGACCACGATGCACAGCATCTGGAATACTTCTATAGGCATAATCATAGCCACACTCCACATCTGTTCCCGCTAAAGCAGCACGTGCAGCTGAGTGCGTAGCATCACTTGATGTGTGATGGGTCTGATGGATATCAGAAACGGCACTACAATCAGACACTACGAGATACTGGAAGCCCCATTCGTCTCGCAAGATGTCTTGCAACAGTCGTCCGCTACTGCAACAAGGTTCATCATCCAACCGTTGGTAGGCACACATCACTTCACGAACCTTTGCATCTTCCACCAAGGTCTTGAAGGCAGGTAAATAAGTTTCCCACAAGTCGCGAGCGCTGACATCGACCAGATTGGCAGTATGACGGCTCCACTCTGGTCCGCTATGTACGGCATAATGCTTAGCACACGCCCAAGTCTTGCGGTACTTACTGGTTTCCGGACCTTGCAGACCTCTGACAACAGCTGAACCTAACACACCTGTGAGGTATGGGTCCTCACCGTATGTTTCCTGTCCTCTACCCCATCTTGGATCACGAAATATGTTTACATTGGGTGTCCAGAATGAAAGACTATGGAAACGGGTAACATCCTTACCCGATGCCATCAACTGGTTCCAGTGTGCACGCGCTTCTGTACTTGTTGCATCAAACACCTTGTAAATCATATCTTCATTAAACGAAGCAGCCATACCGATTGGCTCTGGGAAATTGGTTACATTTCCCATATTGGCCACACCATGCAAAGCCTCACTCCACCATTGGAAACGCTTGATACCCAATCGTGGAATTGCAGGAGAATCGTCTAGCATCAATTTGGCCTTTTCTTCCAACGTCAGACGACTACATAAATCCACCGCTCTCATATGAGCAGAGAGCGATGGATTCTGATATGGTAATTGCTGGGCCTGCATCTGCAAGCTACCAGCAATTGTCATGAGGGTTATTATGAACTTATTCAGTTTCATATCTTTGTATTTCACGTTTAGTTAAAGCTTACCCAATCCACTTCCATCGCGCCTCCGGCAATGAGTTTAAGGTCGTAGACACCTTTCTTGACAGACTTCAATGCCACTTTAACCTCCTGCCATTGTCCGTTGGTGCTTGGCAACTTCACTTGAGCCTTGTTGCTTGAAAGAATTAAGGTAGCTGTACTTGCTGCATTTGACTTCAAGCGGACAGTCATAGTTTTGGATGCATTCTTCAGTTCTATTTTATTATACTGTACCCATGCACCATTACTTGGGAAGACTGTCTTCCATCCGTCGAAATACTTCAATGTATCATGATACTCAATGCTTGCACCACTACCGATTGCACTATAGCGGTCGATTTGGATAGGCTTCTGTGCATTTGAGATACCTACACCACGCAAAGTCGGCTTCACTTCCTGAATGGTACCGTCTGGGTTGAAGAACAGAGAGTCAACACATACTGAACGACGTTTGTCATCCTTTGGAGAGTAGTCGTTGTGGTGATAGAACAGATACCACTGTCCTTTGTAGTTGATGATACTATGATGATTGGTCCAGCAACCGTTTTCGTGCTCAGCCATAATCAGTCCCTTGTATTCGTATGGGCCCATCGGATTCTTGCTCATTGCATATGCAAGAACTTCTGTATTCTGTCTTACATAAGGATAAGTCAGGTAATAGTTACCATTATATTCAAATGCAAACGGTCCTTCTGCCTGACGGTTTGGCAAACCTTGGAGGCAATTGACACCAACAGACTCCACTTCGCGATTGCCCCATCTCATAGTTTCCTTTGGGTTGTCGGCTGCCAGTTCCTTCATATTAGGAGCGAGTTTTGCACAACGGCCTGCACCCCAGAAGATATAAGCATTACCATCGGATGCCTGCAGCACACATGGGTCAATTCCACCAATACCTTTAATAGGCTCTGCTTCGGGTGTGAACGGTCCTTCTGGGCGGTCAGCAACACAAACACCTACTGCAAATCCGCCTCCTGCTTGAGGTGCAGATGGGAAATAGAAATAGTACTTTCCGTTTCTCTCGACACAATCAGGTGCCCACATTGAATAAGAATTAGGTCTTACCCAAGGCACTTTGTTCTGCGTTACAATCATTCCGTGGTCAGTCCAGTCCATCATGTCCTCCGATGAGAAGACATGATAGTCTTCCATACAAAACCAGTCCTGACGCTGACCTTCTGGAGGGAAGATGTCATGTGAAGGGTAAAGGTAGACCTTTCCGTTGAATACTCTGGCAGTTGGGTCTGCGCTATAGATACCTCGGATAATTGGGTTTTGTGCATTCATTTGAACGCACGCAGCTGTCAAAAGACACACTGCTGTTAAGACTTTTCTAAGTTTCATAAGATTGTTTTTAGGTTTGATTTATTCTTTAATTTACTGAATTTTCCAATAATCGAAGTTGAAGAGGTTCTTGTCCTTCGCACCCTTGAATACGATATAGAGGTCGTGTACCCCTTTAGGATTAGTGATAGAACCTGCAAAGTCCTTAAACATAGTTTCACTACCTGTAGCCTTCACGCTTACCGAACCTATTTTCTTTCCGGTTGCTGCATCGATATGCAGTTCGATTGTTCCGCCAACGGTTGCTGCACAACTAGCGATAAACTTTGAAAGCTTTTGGGTACCGAAATCTACACCCTTAATAAGGATGTACTCATCGGTGTTGACGTTCGTCACATAAATCTGGCCGGTAGCAGTCTTAATGGTCTTCAGTCCGAATCCCCAAGCCATCGTCTCGGCCTCGATGCGAGTCTTATAAGGGTCGAATGTTCCTACCTGCTCCAGTTTGGTGTCCTTGAAGTAAGGCGACTCCTGAATCGTTCCGTCCGAGTTGTATGTAATCGGGAAAGCACCCACACTGCGGCGCTCCTTATGTTCCTTGATGGTGATGTTCTTCAGGTCGTAGTTCAGGCCAAATCCGTAGCTCTTCCCCTTGAAGTCGATAATACCTGGGTGGTTGCCTCGTGTACGTGGAGTCGGAGCCATAATATAGCCTGTAAACTTCCAGGGTCCCAGCGGATTTTCACTCATCGCATAGCCCAGTCCTTCCGGACAGCAAGTCGAAGCAAAAGCCAGATAGTACTTTCCATTGCGTTTGTAGAACCAAGGGCCTTCCTGATAGTGCTCTGGTTTGTCGTGCATACGCATCGCATCGCTCTTGAGCGAAATCATATCCTCGTTCAACAATGCACAATATAAGTTCGGGTTACCCCAATACATATACGCCTGTCCATCATCGTCAATCCACACCGTTGGGTCGATATCGTCCCAATGCTCGCGCTGCCACACGATCGGCTTGCCGATTGGGTCTTTGAAAGGTCCGTAAGGAGAGTCTGCTACGAGCACCCCGATTCCGTGACCATGAATTGGGCAATACATATACCACTTACCATTACGTTCGATGACCTGCTCTGCCCAGGCGCCGTTCTTACCGTCATACCACTTGAAATCATCCAATGAGGCAACTGCACCGTGATCAGTCCAGTTCACCATATCAGTAGAGGTATAGAGCAGCCAGTCGAACATCTTGAAGCCTTCTGCATCATCTTCATCGTGGGTTGTATACAGATAGACTGTGTCTCCATGCACGTATGGTGCAGGATCCGCAGTGTACTTGGTTGATACAATAGGATCTTGTGCAAATGCAACAGCTGCATTCGCCATCAGCAATGCTGAGAAAAGTAGTTTTGTGTTCATAAGATTGTTTTTAAGTTTGATTTATTTAATACTTTTTTTACCGTTAGTTGTAAGCCAATAGCTAAAGCTATACCCTTAAGCACATTTGACGCTCCAAAGTTACAAAAAAAATTAGACATTGAACATCGAACATAGGCTTTTTTGCAAAAAGACATATAAAATAAGGTGCATGCAGGAGATTTTTCACCCAAAACAGGCTTTCTCCCAACCCATCAGCCATCAATTTTCAACTTGTAATTGGGACCGCCTTCTTGCAGACATCCCGAAATCGTTCCGATAGTGTTGCGCAACCTTAAGGCCTTTCGGTAAGTGCTCGATAGGTGCTCGGTAAGTGCTCGGTAAGTGCTCGGTAAGTGCTCGGTAGGTGCTCGGTAGGTGCTCGGTAGGTGCTCGGCACTTAGGCGGGATTTTCGGCTGTTGAAACCTCGGTCAACATGTGAAGATAGCAGCTTTTTGTATATTTGTTGATGAGTTGTCTTGTCTTTTTAAGAAAAAGTATTACCTTTGCACTCAAAATAGCCAATTGGCCATTAATCATCAAGAAACAAAACGGTATGACATACGACTTTGACAAACTTATCGACCGGACGGGTAGCGGTGATATCAAGCATGCAGATTTACAGAGAGACTTTGGGCGTACGGACCTAATTCCCCTATGGATAGCTGATATGGAATGGGAGACACCATCGTTCATTACTGATGCGTTGAAGAAACGGATGGAGCACTCTCTGTTTGGCTATACAAAAACTCCAGCCGACTACTGGGCCTGTATCAGCAAATGGATACGTGACCACCATCAGTGGGAGGTGCGTGAGGATTGGATTTGCCACATCCCAGGTATCGTGAAAGGTATAGGAATGGCGATTTATGCCCTAACAAAAGAAACAGATAAAATCATCGTCCAGCCCCCTATCTATCATCCTTTCTTTCTCACTCCTCGCGGTTGCAAGCGTACGGTAGTGTGGAATCCGTTGAAAGAAATCGTAAACCAGGACGGCAAGTTAGTTGGCTACGATATGGATTTCGAGAACCTGGAACAGGTATGCGACAACGACTGCCGCATACTGATTCTTGCCAATCCCCATAACCCCGTCGGTATCACTTGGCCCAAAGAGACACTGCAACGTCTGGCTCATTTTGCAGCAACCCATCGCCTGATTGTTATCAGCGATGAGATACACTGTGATATGGCCATATTCGGTCACAAACACATTCCTTTTGCCTCAGTCAGTGAAGAAGCTGCCAATTGCTCTATCACCTTCTCTGCCCCATCGAAGACCTTCAACATCGCAGGTATTGTCAGTTCGTGGGCAGTTGTGCCTAATGATGAGTTGCGGAAACAGTTCTATGGATGGATGGCAGCTTGCGAACTGAACGAGGAGCACCTATTTGCCCCGATTGCCACGATGGCTGCTTTTGAACACGGAGAGTCATGGCGTCAACAGATGCTGACATACCTTGAGGGGAATATCGACTTCGTAGTTGACTATTGTCGTAAACATATTCCAGAACTAAATCCGTTGCGCCCCCAAGCCAGCTACCTCCTTTGGCTCGATTGTCGAGCATTAGGGTTGAGCCACACCCAATTGCTTGATTTATTCATCAACAAAGCTCACCTTGCTTTGAATGATGGTGAGATGTTTGGCATTGAAGGACATGGTTGTATGCGCATGAACGTAGGTTGTCCACGAAGTATGCTCGAAAGAGCAATGAAACAATTGGAAGCAGCCATAAAAAACATCAGGGGGTCGGAATGACCTCCTGATACTGCTGAGTGCGCCTGATAGGACTCGAACCTACACGCCCGAAAGCACCAGATCCTAAGTCTGGCGTGTCTACCAATTTCACCACAAGCGCATGGCTTCTTTTGTTAGCGGGTGCAAAGTTACAAAATAATTCACAATACATCATGCATAATGCATAATTATTGCTTTTTTTCGAACCTTTTGCCCTTCAATTCTTGCTTTTTTGCATTTTTTCTTACAAGCAGTCCACTAATGTATAAAGTTTCATGGAGTTCGATCCCTTGATCAAAATGGTGTGCCCATCGACTTCCATCTTTTCGATTGCCTGTTTCACTTCTTCTACGTTCTTAAAGAAGATGAACGATGACGAATAATCAGGTATATCCACCGTTGCATTCCAGAATTCTTCACCCACAAGCCATACGAGTTGAAATGCACATTTATAGATCTGCTGTAGTATCTTCACATGTTCTTCATGACTTGCCTCACCCAATTCCTTCATATCACCCACAATCAGCATCTTGTTCGGCATCGTCATCTTACGGAAATTGTCGATAGCTGCCTTCATACTGGTAGGATTGGCATTATAGGCATCCACAATGAGGGTGTTGCGAGCCGTCTTCACAAGTTGTGAACGGTTGTTTGTAGGTTTATATTCGCTCAAAGCCGCACAGATATCCGTATCGCTGACCTCGAAATACTGTCCTATGCATGCAGCCGCTAAAGCATTATCGAGATTATAGGCTCCAATCAGTTGGGTCTGTACCACCTCTGTCTTGTAATTGAAACGCAGGTAAGGACTGCAGTCGACCAACTCTCCGTTGTTTCCATATGGTATCTGTTCCAATCCACCTGCAATCCCCATGAGGTGAGGATTGTTCTCGTTGATAAAAATCTTACCTTCATGCTCACGGAGGAAGTCATACAACTCTCCTTTGGTACGAACAACCCCATCAAAAGAACCAAATCCCAGCAAATGTGCCTTCCCTACATTGGTTATGATACCATAGTTGGGCTCCACGATATTGACTAATGTCTTGATTTCACCAGGGTGATTCGCCCCCATCTCGATGACAGCTATTTCGTGTTGACGAGTTAATCTCAATAATGTTTTCGGAACACCTATGTGGTTGTTGAAATTTCCTTGCGTATACAACACCTGATACTTTTTCGACAAAACAGCAGAAATCAGCTCTTTGGTCGTTGTTTTTCCGTTCGTGCCCGTCACACCAATGATGATTGTTCCAAGTTGACGGCGATGATAGTTGGCCAACTGCTGTAATGTCGTTAAAACATCATCAACCAACAAATAACGCTTGTCAATAGAATCTGCATAGTCCGGTTCGTCAACAACTGCATAACTGCATCCACTTTCGAGTGCTTGTTTTGCATAGGAATTCCCGTCAAAGTTATCTCCCTTTAACGCAAAAAAAATGGAACCCACAGGACAGTCACGACTATCGGTCGTCACTTGCGGATGTTGGAGGAACAAATTATATAATTCGTCAATTTGTAGCATACGTTTCAGTTTATTTCTATTTTTCGTTGCAAAGATACAAAATAATTGCGCATTATGATGATGAATTATGAAATATTTTGTATCTTTGCAGCAAATATAGTATGAAAAGATTAAATAATAAGGTGCAATGAGTAGCAGTTGCGTTCCATATAGCATTAACGTAGGTGGTCGGTTGATGGACCTCTCGTCGCCAAGTGTGATGGGGATTGTCAATGTGACACCCGACTCTTTTTATACCAGCATCTCCCTCACAGCACCCTCATTCACAGCAACTATCCAGCATCTAGTCGGTTCGATGTTGGACGAAGGAGCACAAATCATAGACATCGGAGGTTGTTCTACTCGTCCTGACAGCGTCTTTGCAGACGCTTCGGAAGAGCAGTCCCGTCTGACTGCTGCTTTGGATATTGTACTCAACACATTTCCCGATTGTGTTGTTTCTGTCGACACATTCCGTCCTGAGATCGCAGAATGGTGCATTCAGGGATACGGAGTACAAATCATCAACGACATCTCAGGCGGCAACAATGCGATGTACAATGTTGTTGCTCAGCAGGGTGTACCTTATATCCTGACCTTTAACGAACCTCGCAACAACGACATTGGTATTTGCCAACAGGCACTTTTATTTTTTGCCGATAGGGTTCAGCAACTTCGCGACCGAGGTGCAAAAGACATCATCCTCGACCCAGGTTTCGGATTCAACAAGACGCTTGATGAAAACTACGAGCTGCTCAACAACTTGGAAGCACTCAAAATCCTTGAGTTGCCCATCTTGGTGGGCGTATCGCATAAAAGTATGATTTACAAGTTACTCGATACCACACCCGACGCAAGCCTCAACGGCACCACTGTACTCCATACCCTCGCCCTGACCAAGGGAGCCAACATCCTTAGGGTTCATGAAGTGAAAGAAGCAATGGAGTGCATTAAACTGACTACAAAATAATTATCTCATGTTAGAATTCGGAATCAAAGACATCATCGATATTTTATGTGTGGCCATCCTGTTGTACTATGTGTACAGGCTCATGAAAGACTCCGGCTCACTCAATGTATTCTATGGCATCCTTATTTTTATTGTAATCTGGATGTTAGTCTCTCAGGTGTTCGACATGCGACTATTGGGTTCCATCTTCGACAAACTGGTCAGCGTAGGAGTCCTTGCTCTCATAATCCTGTTTCAGGAAGAAATACGCCGCTTCTTCCTGACCATTGGTTCTCAACGAAAACTCAACTTCTTTATCCGCATATTCCGCCGTAAGAAGGACAAGAATCAGGAAGAGAATCCATCGGTGATGAAGATTGTATGGGCTTGCGAACAGATGAGTAAGAACAAAGTAGGTGCCTTGATTATTATCGAAAAGACAATGTCTCTGACAGATATCGTCAAGTCGGGCGAACGAATCGATGCGATCATCAGCAGTCAGCTCATCCAAAACATCTTCTTCAAAAACAGTCCGCTACACGACGGAGCCATGATTATCAGTCACAACCGTATTGAGGCCGCAGGATGCATCCTACCTGTATCGCATAATATGAACATCCCGAAGGAATTGGGACTGCGTCACCGAGCCGCATTAGGCATCTCGCAGCAGAGCGATGCGCTGGCCATTGTGGTATCTGAAGAGAATGGAGCCATCTCCATCGCCAGAAAGGGCGATTTGAAACTACGCATTACTAATGATTATCTTGAAAGCCAAATAGCGGAATTTATATAAAATATATAAAAAATGTAGTTATCATTATGAAAGCCATATTACTCACACTCATTGCATTTTGTAGTCTGACACTCAGCGCGAAAAAGATTAAGTTACCCGAGAAAACTGAAGTATTGGCTGCTATGGAGTTAGCCAACCGACACTTCATCGAGAAATATCCTGAAGCAGGAGCACCTACGTTCGTTAAAAAGAAACGTCCGAGCAACCTGTGGACACGTGGTGTTTACTTCGAGGGGCTGGTAGCCTTAACAGATATCGAACGAAGCATCAACGCACCTTATTATGAGACCAACACCAAATACCTCAGCGATTGGGCATCGTACCATGAATGGACGCCACGCAACGGTGTCAAGACACGAGATGCAGATGACTATTGCTGCTGTCAGGCCTACTTGGCAATGTACTTAAACGGACAGACCAATACTTACATGCCTACCATGCAGTGCTTAGACAACCTATTACGTACTCCGGAAAGCATCAGCGACTGGACATGGATTGATGCCATCCAGATGGGATTGCCTGTCTTCACGAAACTCTCGCTTGTGAAGGCAAAGGAAGACGATGCGGCTTTCAATCGTTATGCCCAACATGGATGGAAGATGTATCACTACACACGCGACATCCTCGCTGGTGGTCTGTTCAACAAAGACGAAGGGCTTTGGTGGCGCGATAAGGACTTTGTGCCCCCTTATAAGGAACCAAACGGACGGAACTGCTATTGGAGTCGTGGCAACGGGTGGGTATATGCAGCTTTAGTACGAGCCATGCAAGATATCATTGATATTCCTAACTACGACGATTATCTCGATGAATACAAATCAGACTTTCTCAAGATGAGTGAAGCACTGAAAGCATGTCAGCGCAAGGACTTCTTTTGGAATGTCAGTCTGCACGACGACAGCAACTATGGCGGTAAGGAATTGACAGGTACATCCCTCTTCATCTACGGAATGGCTTGGGGCATCCGCCAGCAATTCCTCGATCGTGAACTATACCTGCCGATTGTGGTCAACACATGGAATGCTCTAGTAAAGGAGTGTTTGCACAAAGACGGATTCCTGGGATTTGTACAGGGAACAGGCAAACAACCCAGTGACTCTCAACCCGTCACGTATGATAGCGAACCTGATTTCGATGATTTCGGATTAGGATGTTTCCTATTGGCAGGAAGCCAAGTATATCAATTAGTAACCCCATAAAGCTATGATACCTATAAGACCCATCAGACTAATAGTCTTTATGAGCATACTGCTCCTTGCAGCCTGCAGCTCAAATAAGAAGACGGCAAAAAACAATCATGTGACTACAGACAGCGCTCCCTACGAACTGCTGCTGATTGCTGACAAAGATTGGTTGAAGACTGCTGACGGAACCGTGGTCATGGATATTCTGAACTCCGATATCCCGGGGTTGCCACAACGAGAGAGCAACTTCAAGATAATAAGCATCAATCCTACAGCATTCGGCAAGACCTTTCAGGGTTTCGCTAACATCATCCAACTGGATATCAACTCCAAGTATCCAGAAACATCGTTTAAAGTAGCACACGATATCTTTGCCCATCCGCAGACAATAATCTACCTTAATGCACCCGATGGCAAATCGATGGCAGAGATGGTCATTAAACGACAGTATCAGATTATCGACATGTTCAACAATGCAGAACTGAAACGTGAACGCACCAGTTTGCGGAAGACCTATAGCGACAAGGTGAAATGCGAGGTTGAAAAGATGTTCAACTGTACCATCTATGCGCCAAAGGACATCAATGCCGTGAAAAAAGGAAAGAACTTCTTATGGTCATCAACCAACCAAATCGACAACCGCCTCAACATCTGCGTGTATAGCTACCCCTACACACCTGAAGATTATTCTGAGCAACGATTCATCGCTATCAGAGACTCTTTCATGCGTGAAAACATCAAAGGAAATTCCACCAACCAGTATATGAAGACCAATGCTGAGTATGTCTACATTCGCACTAAAACATTCGAAGGACGTACAGTCATTGAAGCACGCGGTTTGTGGGAGATGGAAAACGACATGATGGGCGGTCCGTTTGTATCGTATTCACAGGTAGATTCTGTTAATAACAGAGTGATTGTAGCAGAAGGATTTGTCTATGCGCCAGAAAAGAGAAAACGTCTTTTCATCCGACAATTAGAAGCAGCTGTCCAAACACTCCAGTTCAACCAATGAACCTCATAAGTTACATGATCCATTAAACCCATAAGCCCCACAAAAACAATGAGACTAATCACAACCCTCTTCGCATGTTGCCTTGCAACAATACTGCAAGCCCAGACCATCAACTTGGCTGGCACGTGGCAGTTTGCGATCGACCGTAATGACCGCGGCGTGGCAGAACAATGGTACAACCGTTCACTCGATGATACTATTGAATTACCAGCATCTATGCCACAACGTCTCAAAGGAGATGATATCAGTGTGAACACACGTTGGGTAGGTAGCTTGTACGACAGTTCGTACTTTTTCAACCCCTACATGGCAAAATACCGCAAACCGGGAAAGGATATGAAACTCACGTTCTTCCTCACACCAGATAAGCACTATGTAGGTGTAGCATGGTATCAGCGTATAGTTACCCTTCAAAAGTACGACAAAAACAGCACATATACTCTATATTTAGAGCGTCCACATATCGAAACGACTCTTTTCGTGAACGGAAAGCGAGTTGGGATGCGAAATAGCTTGGTCGTTGCACACCAATACGATGTAAGCCAATACTTGCATCAAGGTGATAACACAATCGCCGTCCGTATCGACAACCGACCTGAGACGGTCAATGTGGGACAGGACTCCCACTCTATCACCGACCAGACCCAGGGAGACTGGAATGGTATCGTAGGCAGAATAGAGTTGCAACAGACCTCCAACACCCATATCACAGACCTGCAGGTCTATCCTGATATCGACAAGCAGGAAGCACTTGTGAAGATTGCAGTAGTGGGCAAGGCGAAGACGAAATACAAACTGACACTGAATGCTTATAGCAACGAAGTGGAAGGTGGATATTCAGATGGTACATTATCTACTTCAGTGAAGTTACAATCCGACACTACCCGATTTGAGTTCTCTGTGCCCATTAAGAACATGAAACTATGGGATGAATTCCATCCATACACCTATACCCTCACGGCATTGCTGTCTGTCAAGAATAATTCCGTGGACATGATTGGTACCACCTTCGGCATGCGAAAGTTCGAGATTCGTGGTAAGATGTTTTACGTGAACGGACATGAGATACAATTACGAGGTACTGTAGAGAACTGTGACTTCCCCCTCACTGGTTATGCACCAATGGATGTAGAGTCATGGATGAAGGTGTTTCAACGCTGCCGCGCTTATGGTCTGAACCACATGCGCTTTCACTCCTATTGTCCTCCCGAGGCGGCATTTATTGCAGCCGATAAGGTTGGCTTTTATCTGCAGCCAGAGGGTCCGAGCTGGCCAAATCATGGTGTAACACTTGGAAACGGTCGTCCCATCGACACTTATCTGATGGAAGAGACCATTCGGATGGCTAAAGATTATGGCAACCATCCTTCTTTCTGCATGTTGGCCTGCGGTAATGAACCAGCTGGACGTTGGGTGGATTGGGTCAGTAAGTTTGTAGACTATTGGAAAGCAACAGACACTCGTCGTGTCTATACAGGTGCTTCTGTAGGCGGTAGCTGGCAATGGCAACCTATGAGTCAATATCATGTCAAGGCAGGTGCAAGAGGCCTGCAATGGGCAAACCGCCGCCCAGACACCATGGATGACTATACCAGTACAATTGGCCAGGTAGCCGAACCTTATGTCAGCCACGAAACGGGCCAATGGTGTGTTTTTCCGAATTTTGATGAAATCAGCAAATATACTGGTGTAAATAAGGCACGAAACTTCGAAGTATTCCGTGATATCCTAAACGACAATGGAATGGGTAGTCGCGCCAAGCAATTCTTGATGGCAGCTGGTAAATTGCAAGCCATCTGCTATAAGTACGAGATAGAACGCACCATGCGTACTCCACAGTATGCGGGATTCCAACTCCTCTCTCTTAATGACTATTCTGGTCAAGGAACAGCCCTTGTTGGAGTGACAGATGTGTTCTTCGACGATAAAGGTTATATGACAGCACCTGAGTTCCGTGCTTTTTGTTCACCGATAGTTCCTTTGGCAAGAATTCCTAAGTTCACCTACACCAACAATGAGACCTTCCATGCCGACATATTGCTTAACCAATATGCCGACCACACCTTATTGAATATTAGCCCAACCTACACCATCACATCTGCGGGCAAACCTCTCCATGTAGGACGCTTCCCTGCACAAGATTGGAAAATCGGCAATAGTATCCCTATGGGCAGCATCGACTTCCCGCTCACGTCTATCAAAGAAGCACAAAAGCTGACCCTTACTATCAGCCTTCCAGGCACAGAGGCAGAAAACCATTGGGATTTCTGGGTCTATCCTGCCGAGGTAGAGGAAGAAGTAGGCAATGTATGGATTACTGATCAGTTCGATGAGAAAGCACAGTCGGTACTTAAGAAAGGCGGCAAAGTACTCCTGACAGCAGCAGGAAAGATCAGCTACGGCAAGGATGTTGTGCAGCAGTTCACTCCCGTCTTCTGGAATACTAGTTGGTTCAAAATGCGCCCCCCTCACACCACAGGCATCCTAGTTGAAAACACCCACAGCATCTTCGATTTGTTCCCCACGGACTACCACAGCGACCTACAATGGTGGGAGTTAGTGAACAAAGCCCAGGTAATGCAGTTCAGTGATTTCCCGAACGATTTCCAACCTCTCGTCCAGAGCATCGACACATGGTTCCTCTCCCGTAAGATAGGCATGCTGTTTGAGGCCAACGTATTAGGAGGGCAATTGGTGATGACCACGATGGATATCACCAACAACTTAGAACAACGACATGCAGCGCGTCAGATGCGAGTTTCCATCCTGCACTACATGAACTCCGAGCAGTTCCATCCAAGTTTCTCCATCGACCCACAACGTATTAGCGACCTCTACACAAAGGTTGCACCTCCTGTCAACTCGTTCACGAACGACTCACCCGATGAGCTTAAGCCAAAAACCAATTAGCTCTTTAGGGCATATGAGTCCTAAAAGTCCGGTGCGTCCTATGAGTCTCATAGGACTCATCCTTGTCTTTGAAGCCCTCATAGGTCTTCAAGGGTTTTGTATGGCAGACGAGGGGTGGTCTCTGACGGGATATCAGCAAATCTTTCATGAGCCAAGCAGTGTGCAGTATATGTTCCTGTTTTACAACAAATTGGTAATTGGCGGTCTATGGGAATGCTTGTTTGGTGGATTGGGCATCTATGGTTTCCGCCTGTTGAACATCCTCTTTATGCTAGCCACATGGTTCTTCATTTATCGATTGATGCGCAACTACATCCACCCTTTCACGATAGTAATAGGAGCCATCCTCGTCACGATGGCACACAACTATGGTGTGATGGTCTTCGATCACAGTAGCGTGACAGTACTACTGTCTGTCTCAGCAGCTTACTTCCTATTTCAGTCACTTTGCAAAGGTTCCGCACTTCATATCTATATCGCAGGAATCTTATTAGCGGTCAATATCTTCTCACGCATTCCCAACATCTCCCAACTCACTTTATTGGTGCTGCTGATTCCTTATTATATATATACAAAGAAAATGATGAAAACCCTTCAATTGCTTGGGGGTGCGTTATTGGGAGTAATAACAGGTATCGCATTCGAATTTGGACTGATGTATTGCCTGGGCCACCTACATTTATTCATCGAAAACCTTAGCACAGGCATGTCAGCAGCAACCTCAGCCGACAGTTCTCATAGTCTGTCCACAATGCTGCCATCATATTTCGACTCCTATCTACAGATTCTGAAGGACATGCTGAAGATTGCAATCCTACCCACATTAGCGCTGCTGGTCGGAAACCTTCTAAAGCAATCAGGTTTGCGCAAGGTGCTTATCCTTTTCTTTGCGTTAGCACAGGTTGCTATTCTCATGTACTTCTTCGACAACATGCTGTTCCTCTATGCCTTTATCAGCATCATCCTCTTCCCTTCGCTCTATTTCCTTCGCAAGCAACCCGAACAAATCTATCTTATACTGATTGCTCTTCTGATACTGTATCTTCTCCCCTACGGAAGTGATTACGGTATCAACAACATGGGTGAAAATGCCATTTGGCTCGCTACCCCTCTTGCTGTAGGCTTAGCGCATAAAGGCATAACCTATAAGACCTATAAGTCCTATACGACTTATCAAAACCATTCACTCTATAAGCCTTATATGGTCTCCATCATCACAACAGCCATGCTGTCCTTCATGATAGTGTTTTTCGTTTGCAACAGTTGGTTTATGCTCCACAATGCCTATTTCGATGAGGGTGCCCGATGGGAGAAACGCTATAGGGTCGATCATCCCTTAGCAAACACCTTCACGAATCAGGACTATGCTCAATCCACAAATACTATCCTGACGGAATTGAAGAAATATGTACACCCCGATGATTATCTCTTCTGCTTCCAAAGTCGGCCTATGCTACATTACCTCACACATACCCGTCCATACATGTACAATCCATGGCCTTGGTCATTCGATACCCCTTCCATGAAACTCCATTTACAACGAGCGGAAGCACGAGGAGGCAAACTCCCTGTGGTTGTACGTGAGAAGTGTCAGCTTATCAACTTCGTTCTACCCGACCCCAACTGGAATCAGACCAACGCTGAGGATGATTTCTTCCATAAGAATGCCAAGGTTAGGCTGATACAGGATTTTATTGAACGCCATCACTACCAAGTAGTGTGGGAATCAGATGAGTATCAAATCCTGACCGCGAACTAATCTGAATTCATAGAAATCAAGTATTATATTTTAGTGGTCTGCATATATCTATACAGAGATAATAATATCTCTGTAAGCAGAACACGCTATGATTTGAAGTAATTTGGCTGTAGGCGCACGACCATTTGCCTTTAGGCGAACGGTCATTCGCCCTGAGGCAAACAATAGTACGCCTTTAGGCAAAGTCCTTTCTCTATCGGCTCATCCTCCCGATTGAATCTACTGATTGTCCCTTTTGAATTAGCTAATGCTCCCCACACTATTGATTACCTGCATCTTTCTGAGTTACCAATCTGAAGAACGTTCCTTCACCACATAGTTAGGACGACCTTTCGCCTCATTGTATATCCTTCCGATATACTCACCCAATATTCCGATTGACAACAGTTGCACGCCACCCAAGAAAAGCACAACGCTCACCAATGTTGTGAAACCTTGTACCGGATCTCCAAAGATTAAGGTCTTGCTGATGTAGAACACCAAGAAACAGAACGCACCAAGAGCGATAATTGCCCCAATAATAGTCGCAAAACGTAGCGGAGCTGTTGTAAACGAGGTGATACCGTCAATAGCCAGATTCAATAGGCTCCAGAAGCTCCAGCGACTTTCCCCCTCACTGCGGTTTCCACGATCGAACAGTACCTCTTTCTTTTTAAAGCCAATCCAACAGAACAAACCTTTATTATATCGCTCAGTTTCGCGCAAACAGCGCATTGCATCGATACATTGGCGGTCCAACAAGCGGAAGTCACCTACATTCTGCAGGAGTTCAAAGCGTGTCGCATGTGCCATGATACGATAGAACAGCATCGAGAACATCTTCCTTATCCAAGGTTCACGTCCCCGATCTCTTCTCTTGGCATACACATCCTGATAGCCGTCTTCCCAATAAGTCAACATCTCGGGCACTAACGATGGAGGGTCCTGCAAATCAGCATCCATCACAACCACACAGTCGCCCGACACGTTATCTATCCCCGCCAACAAAGCATTCTCTTTGCCGAAATTACGCGACAAGCTTAACACACACACTCGTTCGTCCTTGATATGCAGTTGTTTCAGTACATCCAACGTTGCATCCACACTGCCATCATCTACGAACATCAGTTCCCAATCGTATGCAGTTTGTGTGTCTGCCAACTTCTTCAGTTCCTCATATAAGGCAGGTAATGTCTGCGCCTCATTGAAACATGGAATCAATACAGATACTTTCTTCATTGGTTCTGGGTTAAAATGTTATATTTTTGAGTTTATAATTATTCAGATTCGGTTGTTATTCCGTTATACCGTTACTCCGGAATAACGTCATAACGAATTAAATATTCTTCCATTTCCTCCATCATTGCCTTCCTGCGGAATTCTTTTGGCGTACAGCCCACCTCCTGGGCAAAGGCACGCCAGAAGGTAGTCCTGGATTGGAATCCCGATGCTTGTAATATCTCCTCAACGGTATCATCGGTCTCTAAGAGCAAGTTCTTTGCATGTTTCACTCTATAGGCATTCACATAAGCAGAAAAAGTGGTACGAAGGAACTGATTGATAAGATTCGACACATAGGTGCGATTGGTACCCAGCTCTGTAGAGAGGGCGGCAACAGTAAGGTCTGGATTCAGGTACAACTGCTTACTTTCCATCAGTTCGTTGAGTTGTCGGGCCAAATTGCCGAAAAACAATAGCTGTTCTTGCACATATTCATTCTGGTCAGTGGGAGTGTTATCTTCATCTTCTAAAGTCTCCTCTTCGTCTGTAGACCTTTTATCCGCGGGAATTGTAGTTGGAATTATATCTCCCCAGAAATCGTCAATAGCTTGCTCACGTTGTAGTGAATGGAAATCTAATAAGCCATGTCTAAGCAGGAAACTCACAACTGCATATACAGCTATCAGTATCGGAATAATGATAAGCCTCGCTAACTGGTAATCAACAAATGATACGACAAATCTGCCAAGAAGCGCTACATACATCACCCACATCACAACTGCAAACCATATATAGGCATGTTTCTCACTTACTACTTCGTGATGCTTCAATTTCTTCACCATCATCCACTGAAATGTAAGAGTGGCTATTGTCGCGTACGCTAATGTCAAATATTTAGTTACAATAAGAAAATCCTGGTTATTATTCACTGAATAGACAAGGAAAAATATGATGAAAAACATAAAGTTAGCGAAAATGTAGCGTTTTCTCATCCTCTCGCCTTTAATCAGTTCATAGAGCAACACAACGATAGCCGGCACAGGCAGGTTCCATAGCAGGTTTAGGTGGCCGACATAGATCAATGGTGTAATACTGAAGTATTCTGAGATGATTGTCAGCAGAAAACCACCACCCATCAATAGCTGGATGTCACCAAACGAGCGGTAGATACGGGACGTACCTGAATAAATCATGATTTGCAGTGCCTCGAAGATGAAAAAGCACATTGCCACCACTCGCATTATTAATAACAGTAGGTCTATCGTTTGCATATATTTTACCGGTATGTTTCATATTTACAAATGTTTCATAATTCATTTACGATTTGAAACATTTGGTTTTCGATGCAAATTTAGTTATATTTTTAATATAAACGTACAAATTTATAAAAAAAAGTTTCAAATTACAAAAAAGTTATAGGGAAAAGGCGTCATTTTTAATTTTTGCTTCAAATTATTTAGTTTATTTCATAAAAAAAACGTAAATTTGCAGCCAAAAATACAAAGTGCATGAACCGAAACCTAAGAAAAATATTGACGATTGTATTATTCGTAACTTCAGTAGTTACGGCAAATGCAGTTGTAATATTTCCTGACTCAACCGTTCTTGGGAAATACCCCTATGTTAGGTTCCTGGAAAAGGGAGCCGACATTCAGTTGTCTGACAACGAGTTTTACAACATCTCTCGTAAGGTTGTGTTTCCTGTCAACAAACACGTCCTCCCCGAGAATTCCCCATTGTTGAAAGAGATTGAGAACGAAATCGTTCCGTTAATCAACAAAGACAGTCTGACCATTCGCCACCTTATGATTCGTGGTGCTGCTTCCCCAGAAGGTCCCTACAATTTCAACAAGAGCCTCGGTGAGAAACGTGGAAAAGCGTTGTTCGACTTTATCAATTCCCGTCTGGCCTTCCCTGTCAGCGAGAAAGATGATGCCACTATTGTCATCCCAGAGGACTACCAATACCTCTGCACGATGATGCGTGACGCAAACGATGCCGACTATTCCAAGGTTAAGCAGCTTTGCGATAAATATCTGCCAAGCAACAACATCACTGCACTGAAGTCAGCCTTGCAGAAAGCAAATGGCGGCAAGCTGTGGAAACGCCTTCTCAAGACCTATTTCCCTGACTTGCGCGCATCACGTCTTGTTATTTTCATCGAAAAGCCAGAGATAGAGCCAGAACCTGTAGCTGTGATCCCAGAGGAAACGGATGACACACCACCTACTGGTCAAATAGAGGTCGTCACGCCTCCTGTCGAGGAGCCTGACACCGTGATTGAAGAACCCATGGTTTTCCCACGTCGCGAGCTGTTGTCCGTCAAGACAAACCTGTTGCTCGATGCAGCATACGTACCGGGTTACGACCGCTGGTGTCCTATACCAAATGTTGCAATCGAATATTATCCTCTCTATGGTCACTTCACCTATGGGGCCTCACTCGACTTCCCTTGGTGGCAGCACTATTGGGACCACAAATATTTCCAGATTCGCAACTATCAGCTTGAAGCACGCTACTATATCAAGGCAGCAACGCCTCTTGAAGAGTATGAACCATACAAGGCCAGCAATAAGTTCAGACAGAAGCCTGCCTTCTCTGGTTGGTACCTGCAAGCTTACCTGCATGGCGGACTGTTCGACATCTGCTTCGATGAAAACCGCGGATGGGAAGGAGAAGGCATTGGTGCCGGACTTGGACTTGGCTACGTTCTGCCCATCAGCCGCAACGGACATTGGCGACTGGAGTTTGGTCTGCAGGCAGGATACTTCCGCTGTAAATACGACCCATACCAGTTTGAATGTCCTGTTGACCCCACAGAGCAGGATCACCTCTACTATTACAAATGGTACGGCGAAGCAGACCAGTTCAAGAGACGTCAATATAGATATAATTGGTTTGGACCTACACGCATCGGTGTAACCCTGACCTACGACCTACTTTATTGGAAGAAGGAAAAAATTAACAAAGCTCTTGAAAAGTGAAAATAAGTAAAACCATTAACAATAGGGCAACTCAAAAAAACAAAAAGCAGATGACAAGAAACACCCTACATAGCAGTTTAACAGCAGCATGGCAGCAGTCATGCAGTTGGTGCATTGCAGCCTTTCAGCATACAAGTGTTCTGTTAGTTACTGTTATTGTCACCTTATTTATAGCGCTCGCGTGCGAGCGAGAACCAAAGTTGCACCTACATGAAGGCGGCCCAATCAAAATTGTCTTTCCATTCGTCAATCTTGATCTTGAAGCGTATTGGGATTATGAGCGTGTCTATGGGACAAAATACGACTGGAAATCAGAATGGTACTACGGTTGGGATGACAAGGATGCCGAGCTTTATGGTACGATCGGATATACCGAGCCAAAAGCCTTCCAACTACGTGGTTACTACACCAAAGACGATCCTACAGCCCCACACACCCAAAAGCGTGACGAATCGTTCACAGGAAATTCGCACCTTCTCAAGGTCGACTGGGGATTCTGGGATTTTCTTGTGTGGAATGATGTTGTCACCCTCGATGGTGTACAGAATTTGAATTTCGACGAAACCTCTTCCCTCGAATACGTAACGGCCTACACCAACCAGACTATGTCGCCAAGTCGTTACCAGGCCCCACGTTACACACGTTCATTCTGGGAGCCGGAAGCCCTCTTCGCTGCCTACCAAGAAGACGTTGATATCAACAGAGACCTCGAAGGGTTTACATACGACCCAGAAGAAAACATCTGGATTAAAAATTTGAAAATGTATTTATACCCCATAACATACATTTACCTTCCGCAGATTATCCTGCATCACAACAATAACAAAATTGTCAATGTTGATGGTTCAGGAAACTTATCGGGAATGGCACGTACCGTAAACCTCAACACAGGTATTCCTGGTACTGATGCCATCACCGTCAACTACAACCTGCGCTTCAAGCCAAAGTGCGACATGAATGGCGAGACAGTTGATATCATCGGTGGACGTTTCTTGACTTTCGGCTTATGTGGCCTGAATCCAAGAAACATCACCCAAAAGGTTGAGATAAAAGATGATTTACGTCATTACATGGATGTCAACATGCAGTTCAACAATGGTCTGGATTCTACATTTGTCTTCGACTTGACCGACCAAGTACGGAAATTGTACAAAGGAGGAGTACTCACCATCGAACTTGACATGGACACCATTCCTATTCCATTCCGTAGCGGCGGTTCAGCCTTCGATGCAGTCGTAAAAGACTTTGAAGACGGCGGTACACATGAATTCGAGATGTAATCATCAACAAAACGAGAAACAATAAAAACAGAAACTAACAAATAAAAATAAAGCGTATGACAGTCACTAAAAAGCTCATAGCAATTATCGCATGCACAGCTTTCATAGCTTGTTCCAGTAACGAGGAGGCTTTGGAAAACGTCAACCGTACTATCACGACCGACCAACCCCAGGCTATCCAATTCAATAATAGTAGTATTTTCTCAACAAGAGCTGCCGGACTTGAAGCTGCCAACCTGCTTGGCAAACAGTTTGTCGTATATGGTACCAAAATCGCGAATTCTTCCGAGGCTTCCCTGACATTCCCCAACTACAGAGTGGACTATGTAGGGAAAACCGATAGTGAATCCAACTCCAGCGGTTGGGAGTATGTCTTCGATGCCCAGACCATTCGCTATTGGGACCTCATGGCTTCAAAATATATCTTTACTGCCTATGCAAACCCAGGAAAACAAGCCACAGTAAGCAACTTGACAAACGACCAATGCACCGTTGATGTAGCAAATGCCAATGCTATGGCTGGGCTCTATATCTCCGACAAGACCGTCTACAACAAGGACAAATTCGGTCAGACTGTCATCCTCACCTTTAGGAATGCTGCAACCAAGGTACGTTTCGGCATCTATGAGCAAATCACAGGATATAGTGTTTCTGATGTCGTCTTCCGCTATGACAACAACAAGAAGTTCAGCAATGACTGCATTCTCGACGGACGTTTCAATGCTGCTAATGGAGGACAATACACCGTCAGCTACGATGCCGACAACAAGCCAGTATTTAGCACTTCGGCTACTACTGACTCACAGTTCCGTTTCGGAACCTTTGATTGCGGCAGTGCGATGGGCACTACGAGAGAGCTCCCGACATGGGCAGGAGGCAGTACTGACTACATCAACGTATTCCCTAATACCGACCATGCTGCCGGCATGACACTCTGCATCAACTTTACACTTACATCCGACGATGGAAAAGACATTATCCGTGTGAAAGGCGCACATGTCACCGTTCCTGCAGAACAGATGATATGGAAACCCAACTTCGCGTATACCTATTTATTTAAATTAACGAATAATACCAACGGAACCACAGGTAACGATCCCGACAACCCAGATCCGTCAGACGACGATGATCCCGACAAGCCAAAGGATGTCGAAGGTCTCATACCTATCACCTTCGATGTCATCGTAGTTGACCTCGAAACCGGAACCACAAGTGTTGAGTATCCAATCGAATAACAACTGACAGACAATCACCAAATAAGAATTAACAATGAGCTCACAAATAATGCATGATATGAATAAGAACTCTAAATACTACCTTACATTATTGGCAGCCATCCTTCTGACAGGCTGCTCAAGTGATAGTTTCTTGGGAATTGACGAGGAACCAGTGGACCCAACAAACGAAGTTGCCATTGATTTCGGCAGTACTGCTCGTGCCATCACTCGTGCCGATGCTGAAACATCAGCAGCCCTCCTCAATAATCATTTTACTGTATTTGGTACAAAGACATCTGCAAACGGTTCTACCAGCGATATCTTCGACAATTACCAGGTAGAATACCAAAAGGAGCTAACCGGCAAGACCGACACCAACGAGAAAGGTTGGGAGTACGTTGGCCTGACATCAAAGAATGGAGCTGCTCAGAACACCAAATTCTGGGATTTCAGTGCCAAGCAATACGACTTTGTTGCAGCAGCAGGTTTGGCTCCCTCAGAGAAGTTTACCAATACTACTGATGGCATCCGCATCAACGTACCTGATGCAGCAGCAATGACCAGCATCTACGTTTCCGATCGTGTAACAGCCACACATTCGGCAAAAGCAGCCACGGCTACCACACCTGCCACGATGGCATACGCAAACACCGTTGAGCTCAAATTCCGCAGACTTGGTGCGCAAATGAGAATCGGTTTCTATGAGACCATTCCTGGCTATGCCGTGAAAGACCTCATATTCTACTACGTTGGAGCTCCTTCAGGTAGTAAGAATGCCGGTGTGGGTTGTGCATTCCCTGTTTCAGGCAAATACACAGTCTCTTACAACGATGCCAACAACGAAGCCATCACTCAATTCTCGGGTGCCAATAATGAAGTGGCATTCTCCAACCAGTTTGGAAAACTCAACTATGTTGCAGCAACTTCACTGGCAGGAATTGCAGGAAAAGAATACATCGACGCAGATGGAACACCTGTTGCCGGTCCAGTCAATCGGTTCATAGGCACATCATCTGCTCAAGCTACTTTTGCGAGAGGCACCTATACCATCGATGCGATACCTGGAGTCTTGTCAGACTATAAGCCCATCTTACCATACGAGAACAACTCGCTCAAGATGCAGATGCGTCTTGACTACACCCTCGTAGCCCTTGACGGTTCAAAAGAAGAGATACATGTCAACGATGCGTATGTTTACATTCCTGTCAATTATGTCCAGTGGAAACCAAACCACACTTATACCTATATATTTAAAATAACAGATAAGAGTAACGGTTACACTGGTGAAGGCGGTGGAGGCAAACAGTCAGAGATAGGAGACGGTCGTGACCCAGATCCTGACCATGGAGGTGGAGATAACGACCCAAGCGATTACGACGGTGACGGAATCATCGACCCACCATACATCCAGGTCGTTCCTACAATTCCAGATCCTGATGCACCATTAATCCCGGATCCAGACAATCCTGGCTCATTGATTCCAGACCCAGATGCACCACAGATCCCGGATCCCAACTATCCGCCGACCATCCCCGATCCTGACGACCCGACCAAGGAGATTCCGAATCCCGACCTGCCTTGGGTACCGAATCCTGTCTATCCGGTAGGTCCTGAGGGAGACCAAGGTGACCCATCCAACCCTGTGCCAACCCCACAGGTACCCGATGACCCAGATGATCCAGACAGTCCTACACACGATGATCCGGACAACCCAGCTGGTCTCTACCCAATCACATTCGATGCAATCGTAGTGGAAGAAACAGACGGGACAGAGATTATCTACACGAATATCGATGGAACCATTAACAGTTCACATACTGAGCATTAATTCCCCCATGCGGGACCGTTCAACTCCGAACCAGTGCTCAGCAACATCATACAATCGAAAATATAAAAACTGAATAAAGACATCAAACTGCATGAAGAAATTAAGTGTAATCCTCTCAGCAACAGCAGCCATCATGATGGTAGGCTGTTCGAGCGACGACTTTGTTGGTGAAATTATCGAGCCGACACCCGTTGAAGAAGAATTAGTTCCTATCAACTTCGGCTCCTACTTCAAGGCAACGACCCGTGCTGATATCACGGGTGCAGATGCTGCTGCGCTCCTTGGCAAGAAATTCGTAGTTTCCGGCTATAAAGGAGCATCTACTACGACAATTGGTAACATGGTATTCGACAACTACCTTGTAGAATGGGCTGAAAACACAGCAAACACGACAGAATCCAACACCACCAATTGGGAATACGTTAACAAAGGACTCATCAAGCATGCAATTGACCATAACATGACTTCGCAGACCATCAAGTATTGGGACTTCAGTAAGGCACAGTACGACTTCATTGCTTGGTCAACTGGTACAAAGAATGCCATCTACGAAGGAACACCTGCTAAGGGTGAAGTGCTCGTTTCAGCCATCACGCCTGCAACGCTTGGCACACAGGCTTACACGTTTACAGGTAAGATAGCAGACCTCAAGGACTGCTACATTGCCGATTTGGTGACCGTAAAGAAAAAGGACTATGGCACGAACCCCGTCACCTTCAAGTTCCGCCATCTCGGCGCGAAAGTACGTATCGCCATCTACGAAACCGTACCTGGATACTCTGTAAAGAATGTCAAGTTCTATACGAAAGGTGGTGTTCTGGCCGATCCTACAAAGGAGATTGTAAACGACGCAACACTGTACAGCACAGCCGAAAACATCTACACAGAAGGCACATACACGGTTACCTACCCAACTGTGGGTGATGATTCAAAAGCCGACAACAATCAGGCTCACGTCACATTCAAAGCGAAGGAAAATATCCACCAATCTACCCTCGTTCAATCGGGAGAGCTGAACTACACCATTGCTGAACAAAGCGAAAAGACAGGGGGAAAAGCATTCCTCGGCCGTTCTTCCAGCACAGCTTCTTTTGCAGGCGATGCAGCAAGCAACTATTATGTAGTTTATCTACCTAACGAATCAGGTACCAACCTCAACCTCCGTGTGGACTACACCCTTGAGTCTATCGACGGTACTGGTGAAGAAATCGAAGTGAAGAGCGCGAGTGCACAGATTCCTTCCATCTACACCACGTGGAAGCCTGGTTATGCCTACACTTATCTTTTCAAGATTTCCGATAAGACCAATGGTCACACTGGTGTTTACGACCCGACCAAGCCCGATGATTCAACAGTCAACAGCGACCCAGCCGGTCTCTTCCCAATTACATTCGATGCTGTAGTCGTCGATGAAGAAGATGGTAACAAGACTCAGGAAACCATTACAATTGTTTCAACGCCAAGCATCACCACCTATCAGCAGAACTCTACGGTAGTGAATGCAGATGAATACACAGTAAATGGTAAAGACATCTTCGTGACCGTCAGCGAAAACGACAAACTTGCCAAACTCACAGGCAAAGCAGCCCTCTACACCATCACAGCAGGAACAACTGAAGCTGACGTAGTGGATGCGCTCCAGATTCAGTACGGCACTGATACAAATGGTAATGTGAAAGGACGTGGCGGACTCGTGCTGACAAAAGTAGAAGCTAATACCTCTCTCACCAACTCCGTCATATATGGTGTTGATGGTAATGAAATCGGCGTAGGCACAGATGAGGCATTCTGCTTCACACCTACAGCAAACACAACCTATGCATTTGTTTACACCCAGAAAGATGCCACAACGACAACGTCAAAGTATCAGGCACTTGCCTTTGCTAATTTCCCAACGGGAGCTACCAGATATCGTTATGATTACAAGACAGCTACAGCTGGCGATGCAAAGAAAGGTGTGAAGTACTTCAGCAAGACTGGCGATGTATATGCATTAGTAACACCTTTCATCGGACAAGGCGTAAGCAACCTGTATCTCGACGCTACTGGAAAAACGATTGCTTCAGGCTATGCAGTTACAGGTACCGACTACTACTATACAGATAATAAAGGTATGAGCTATAAGAAGGCAGCAAATATTGCTTATGCTAAATTCTTTGGAGCTACCGACCTCTATACCTTCGACGGAACAAAATACGTTCTTGTGACTGAGACAGCTGACGGCCCCGCAAACGGCACAGCTTACTACCAGAAAACCACCTCAGGAGGAGTTGACACCTACACTTACTGTGTCATACTGCCACAACAAACTACGGGATGGTTCGAACTCGACGAAACCAAGTATGTAGTCGCCACTGAAACGACTGCCGTTGTAGGTCAGTCCTACTTCGACAAGTACACCCAGAACAATGGCGTTTACTATACCAAGGTGATTAAAGTACAGTAATAAAAAAACAATTCCTAAACAAAAAATAAGGAAAGAATTAGACAAATCAATATTAATTAACAATTTTATTAACGCGTTAAATTTTAAGTATTTATGAAGAAAAGTTATCTATTTCTTGCTGCAGCTATCACATTAGTAGGCTGCTCAAGCGAAGAACTCATCGGCGATTATGCCGACAACTTCGGAAAAGAGAATCAAGCAATCGTCTTCTCTAACCGTGTTAACAAGACGACACGTGCTGACTTTACAGGTGCTGAAGCTGCCACAAAACTGGACAACAAGTTCGTCGTATTCGGCTACAAAGGCTCAGCAACTGGCACTCCAAGTTCTACAGTATTCGACAACTACTTTGTTGAGTACACAGAGAACACAGCTAACACCACAGAGTCAAACTCTAGCAACTGGGAATATGTTGGCAAAGATCCTATCCTGCACGCTACAGAAAACGGCATTGTTGCTCAGACGATCAAGTATTGGGACTATAGCGCAAATCAGTACGACTTCTTTGCTTGGTCAACTGGTGCTGCAGAAGCCGTTTACGATGAAGCAGACCTTGCTGATGGTAAGGTTTACGTAACAGAAATGGCCGCAACAAAAGCAACTGCCCCTGCAACAGGTTTGGTTGACGCTTATACCTTTACAGGTACAGCAGAAGACTTGGCAGGCTGTTACATCTCTGACCTCGTAACAGTGAAGAAGAATGGTAAGGGCGCTACTGACACATACGGTGTAGCTGATTATGGCTATAGTCGTGCAGACAATGAAAATCCTGTCACCTTGAAGTTCCGTCAGCTCGGTACCAAGGTTCGTATCGCTATCTATGAAACCGTTCCTGGCTATTCGGTAAGAAATGTGAAGTTCTACACGACAGGTGCTGTTCTCACTGATGTTTCCAATCAAATTGTGACTGATGCTACTATCTTCTCTGCTGGTGCAGACATCTACAAAGAAGGTACTTACACTGTTTATTTCCCAACAGTTGACGCTCCTACTAATGCAGACAACAACCAGGCTCATATCACCTTTGCACCAAAAGCTGGAGCTGCCCAGGCAACAATCGTTAATTGGGGCGGTCTGAACTACACAGGTCCTGAAATGGCAGAAAAGACAACAGGAGATGTATTCTTAGGTCGTACCTCGAACACAGCTACCTTCGCAGGCGATGCTACAGCTAATTACTATGAAGTTTATCTTCCAAATGCTACTGGCGCAAACCTTAACCTTCGTGTAGACTTCACCCTCGAATCTATCGATGGTAGCGGTGAAATCATTAACGTGAAGAATGCCAAGGCTCAAGTGCCAAGCATCTACACCCAGTGGAAGCCAGGCTTCGCCTATACTTACCTCTTCAAGATTTCCGACAAGACCAATGGCCGCACAGGTGTTTATGACCCAACTCAGTCAGATGATGCAACAATCAACAGCGACCCAGCAGGTCTCTACCCAATCACCTTTGATGCAATCGTAGTGAATGCAGAGGACGACGACCAGACTCAGGAAACCATCACCACTGTGATGACTCCAAGTATCACATCTTATCAAAAGGGTTCGGAGGTTGTAAACAACGATGAGTATCTTGCTGCAACTGGCGATATCTTTGTTACAGTTAATGAAGCAACAATTGCTGAAACTGATAAAATTGTAGACTTGACAGGCAAGGCAGTTCTCTATACCCTTCCAGAATACAGAACTGAGGCAGAAGTTGTTGATGCACTTCAGTACGGCACCCCAGATGCAGATGGAAATGTGACAGGACGTAGCGGTCTCGTGCTGACAAAAGCTACTTCTACTCTTACCAACACGGTAGAATTCGGTGCAGATGGCAATGCCATTGAGATTAAAGACACTGAAACAGAGGCTGGAGCGAAAAAAGCCCTGCGCTTCACTCCTTCAGCAGGAACTTATGCATTCGTTTACTCTCCGACAGATCCTACAAGCATCACCACCACTGATAAGTACGAGCCTGTTACTAAGGGTGTTGGTGATGATGTAAAGGGTTTATACCGTTTTGCTCTGACTACAGCTACTGGTGATGTACAAGAAGGTGTTACATACTTTTCTACTACTGATGGCGTTCTGCCAACAGTATTCTTAGGTCAGGGTGTTGACAACCTCTTCACTGACAATGCAGGAGCAACTCCAGCAACTGGCTATGCTGTAACAGGTACAACCTACTACTACACCACAGACGGAGGTGCAACCTACAAGGAAGCTCACAACGTAGCTTATGCTGCAACTGGCATGCTTACCGGTCTCTACGAGGAGGGCACAGATCCAGGCACTTTTGTTGCTACTACTGATGCTTCGCCTGTTGACGGAAAAGCATACTATTATAAAGACGGAGAGAATTATATCTTCTGCGTATTCCTTCCACAGCAGGCCAATGGTCTTTATGAGTTAGATGACACCACCAAGGAAGCTTGCGGTGATGAAGAAAAGGCTGTGAATGGTATGATTTACTTCGACAAGTACACCAAGAACAACGGTGAATACTACACGAAGGTTATCAAGGTACAGTAATCACCAACTATTTAGCCAAGTGGGGTTCGACTCCCCACTTGGTAACAAAAAGCCAAACTCCAAGCCTCTCCCCCCGAAGCACTTCGTGCCTCCTTTGGGAAGATAAATCTTCCGTCGTCGCAAGCATCGCTACGATACCGCGATGCCCTCAAAGAGAGGAAGCCAAAGAAGAAGGCAGGGAAGCAGGAGCAGGGAGGACAGAGAAAAGGCAAACTAAGACAAACATGTCTGAAGGCTCGGTAGGTGCTCGGTAAGTGCTCGGTAGGTGCTCGGTACCCCTTCGGTAAGGTAGAGCCTCAAAAACAGTGGAATAAAGAAAATTTAACATTTCGATAGTGTGAAAAAAAGATATCTATTTCTTGCTACAGCTATCACATTAGTAGGCTGCTCAAGTGAAGAACTCATCGGCGATTATGCCGACAACTTCGGAAAAGAAAATCAGGCAATCGTCTTCTCTAACCGTGTTAACAAGACGACACGTGCTGACTTTATAGGTGCCGAAGCTGCCGCAAAACTGGGCAACAAGTTCGTCGTATTCGGCTACAAAGGCTCAAAAACCGGTGAACCAAGTTCCACTGTATTCGACAACTACTTTGTTGAGTACACAGAAAACACTGCGAACGCCACAGCGTCAAACTCTGACAACTGGGAATATGTTGGCAAGACTCCTATCCTGCACGCTAACGAAAATGGCATCATTGCTCAAACTATCAAGTATTGGGACTATAGCACTGATCAGTACGACTTCTTTGCATGGTCAACTGGCGATGCAGAAGCCATCTATACAGGAACTCCTTCTGCTACACAGGTTCTCGTATCAGAAATGGCAGCTACAAAAGCAACCGCCGATGGTGAAACGGGTTTGGTTAACGCTTATACCTTCACAGGTTCAGCAACTGCTCTGGCAGGCTGCTACATCTCTGACCTTGTAACAGTGAAGAAGAATGGTAAGGCAACTGGCGACACATACGGTGTAGCTGATTATGGCTATAGCCGCGCAAACAATGAAAATCCTGTCACCTTGAAGTTCCGTCAGCTCGGTACCAAGGTACGTATCGGTATCTACGAAACCGTTCCTGGCTACTCTGTAAGAGACGTGAAGTTCTACACTAAAGGTGGTTTGTTGGAAGCTACCACTGCAGGTGATGATGACACTCCAGGTGTAGTTGCTGATGGTCAGATTGTGGAAAATGCTACCCTCTTCACTACAGGAGCAGACATCTACCAAGAAGGTAAATACACTGTTTACTTCCCAACTGTTGACGCTCCTACTGATGCTGACAATAATCAGGCCCATATCACCTTTGCACCAAAAGCTGGAGCAGACCAGGCAACAATCGTTAATTGGGGCGGTCTGAACTACACAGGTCCTGAAAGGACAGAAAAGACAACAGGAGATGTATTCTTAGGTCGTACTTCCAACACAGCTACCTTCGCAGGCGATGCTGACGATAATTACTATGTAGTATATCTTCCTAATGCTACTGGTGCAAACCTGAACCTTCGTGTAGATTTCACACTCGAATCTACCGATGGTAGCGGTGAACTCATTCATGTAAAGAATGCCAAGGCTCAGGTGCCAAGCATCTACACACAGTGGAAGCCAGGCTATGCCTACAGTTACCTCTTCAAGATTTCTGACAAGACTAATGGCCGCACAGGTGTTTACGACCCAACTCAGCCTGATGGAGCAACAATCAACAGCGACCCAGCAGGTCTCTACCCAATCACCTTCGATGCAGTCGTAGTGAATGCGGAGGAGGATGCTACTCAGGAGACCATTACACTTGTTTCTACTCCAAGTATCACAACTTATCAGCAGAACTCTACAGTAGTGAATGCAGACGAATACACAGTGAATGGCAAGAACATCTTCGTTACAGTCAGTGAAAACGACGCTCTTGCTACACTCACAGGAAAAGCAGCACTCTATACCCTTCCTGAATACAAGACTGAGGCAGAAGTGATTGACGCACTTCAGTACGGCAGCACAACAAGTACCAAAGTAACAGGACGTAGCGGACTCGTGCTGACAAAAGTAGTCGATACTGATGCTACAGATGATATCGAAGAGATTGCTCTTACGAACAAAGTTGAATTCGGTGCTGATGGTAATGCAATCACTGTTGGTACAGACCAGGCATTGAGCTTCGTTCCTACTGCTGCCACAACCTACGCATTTGTTTACACAAAGACAGCTTCTACAAGCACCACTGATTTGTACGAGCCTGTTACCAAGGCTGTTGGTGAATCAGTAAAGGGTTTATACCGTTTTGACCTGGAACCAGCTGCAGCTGGTGATGTAAAGGAAGGTTATACGTACTTCCCAGACCATACAGCTACTGCTGGTATGCTGACAAATGTCTTCTTAGGTCAGGATGTTGGCAACCTGTATACACGTAGTGGGTCTGGCACAGAAACAGAGCCATACGTATTTACAAAAGCATCAGGCTATGCTGTAACAGGTACTGATTATTACTATACACTCGACAATGGTGAGAGTTACAACAAGGCAACAAATATTGCTTATGCTGCCTTCGAAACAGCCACGCTGTACACTGATCCATCGGCCACTACACCTAAGACTGACACAACTCCTCAGGATGGTCAGGCTTACTATGATGCCGAAGGTAAATACTGCGTCATCCTTCCACAGCAGACCCAGCCAGCCACAAATTCCTATCTTTATATTATCGATGAGATCACAATGGTTCCTTGCGATGATGGAGATAAGGCTGTCGAAGGTATGACTTATTTCGACAAGTACACCAAGAACAACGGTGAATACTACACGAAGGTTATCAAGGTACAGTAATACCAATTTGCCAGGTGGGGTTCGACTCCCCACTTGGTAACAAAAAGCCAAACTCCAAACCTCTCCCCCGCCCTCTCCTCAAAGAGAGGGAGCCAAGGAAGGCAAAAGCGAAGGAAGGATAGAGAAAGGCGAAATAAGACAAACATGTCTGAAGGCTCGGTAGGTGCTCGGCACCCCTTCGGTAAGGTAGAGCCTCAAAAACAGTGAAATAAAGAAAATTAAACATTTTGATAGTGTGAAAAAAAGTTATTTAATCATAGCAATCATCGCAAGTGCAGCACTTGTCAGTTGTTCGAGCGAAGAGTTCGTTGGAGATTTCAACCCAGCGGTCAGACCCGGACCAGGTAAAACCGCAGAAATCACCTTCAACTCTGCGGATAAAGGACTGACGCGTGCAGACCTGATTGGTGCTGATGCCGCAAAGAAGCTGAATAATCAGTTTGTGTTTGCAGGGACAAAAGATGCTGACCCGACTACATTCGTATTCGAGCAATACTATGCAAAATGGGCAGAAAACACGGCAAACACGACTGCAACAAACAGCAGTAATTGGGAATACGCAGATTATTCTCCTTATGGAGCAGGTAATACCAGCATTTCTACCTTGCCTTCTAACGCAGTTCAGTCGATTAAGTATTGGGACTATAGTGCTACTCAGTACGACTTCGCTGCCTACTCATTGGGTAAGGGTGCAGGAACAACCCCGACTTATGCAACAGCTTCTGCAATTGATAAGACGACAAAGTCTTACACTATCACCGGCTCGTCTGAAGAATTGGCGTCCTGCTATATTTCTGATCTTGTAACCGCCTACAATCGTGACGATGTGAGTGATTTCGGAGAGGTCGTTACATTCAATTTCCGCTCTATCGCCACAAAGATACGTATGGCGTTTTATGAAACGATTCCTGGATATGCAGTGAAGGACATTCTGTTCTACAATGCAGCAACTGGCGAAACAGCAACTACGACTCCAACGTTGTTCACTTCTACTGCAGTATTACCTTCTGGTAACGGAACAATGACTGTTACATTCCCGACAACTGGATGGGCAAACAGGACAGATCCTGACTACAACAAGGCTCATGTGGCTTTTGCACCAGCATCCGGGTCCACAGCGTCTTCTACTCTCACGTTCGATGCTTTGGCAGACTTTGCAACAGCAGAGAGACTTGAGGGAACTGCCACAACAGGTTGGATAGGTCGTACATCGAACACTGCGACATACCCAGGAGGCAAAAAAGTTGCCGACCCAAATAACAGCAGCAACCAAATTGAGCATTATAAAACCATTCTGCCTTGCGAAGTAGGTACGAACCTTCTGCTTCGCATTAAGTACACACTCGTATCTATCGACGGTTCAGGTGAAGATATCACTGTTGACAACGCATCAGCAGTGGTTCCAGCAGAATTTGCTAAATGGCAACCCAACTATGCCTATACCTATATCTTCAAGCTATCAGATATGACCAACGGTTCAACGGGTGTTGACGAGCATGGAAATGTAGTTACAGGTCTCACCCCTATCACGCTGGATGCAGTAGTTGTGGACGACGAGAACGGTGTTCAGGAAACGATTACGACTGTAGCAACACCGAGTATCACGACCTACTCTGAAGGCGAAGTAGTCACAGATGATGCTGAGTACAAGGCAGGCAATATCATCTACGTAGTTGTGAACAACGGCACCAGCAACGAAACGCTGACTGTGGGCACGAATGCGAACCTGTACACGGTGACACTTGCACCAAGCACAGATACTGGTGACACACCTGCTGCTACGGCTGCTCAGGTCATCTCTGAAGAGTCTGTTAAAAACGCATTGATGAATGGCACAAAGGATAATGAGACCTATCCGACCACATGGACTGTAAAAGATGCTAATCAATGGAAGTTAGTTGTAACGAAAGCCAACACTTCGCTTTCCGCTGTTACTCAGATTGAAGCCGCAGATTCACCAACAGGTAATGCGATTAGTGTAAACGGTGCTAAGTTCACGGCTGGAACTGCGGGTACAGTTTATGCATTCGAGTATTCAAAGGAAGCTGTCGCAGCTACTTACAACGCAGGAGAAGTCCTTGCAGCTGGTACATCTCTGAATGGTTATTACACTTATGATGGAACCATTTACAATCCTTGTGCAGGAGATGAAACTGCTGATGGTACAACCAGATATTATCAACAGACAGCCCCTGCTTCTGACGCTATCCAAACGTTGAAGATTATCAAGGTCGCAGCAGGGTCGTAATCATGATCAAATACCAAGTGGAGGTTCGACTCCTCCACTTGGAACAAATAGAAAATCAGTTCCGACCAAAGGTGACGGTCACCTCGGGATAAATAGTACAAATAATTAAAATTAAGGAACACGCACACGCGTGCATAAAGAAACGAATGAACCGAACAAAAAGCATATTATCCGCCCCACAGAGCACTATGACCCCTATGGCGCTCATAGTTGCTACCCTTCTGACGTGTCTGACAGCTTGTTCAAGTGACAACGACTCTCCCGAAGAGCCGGAACTGCAGACATCGATTTCCTTTGGAGCCTCTCTCCCAGAAGCCACCAATGTAGAATCTGGTACCCGTGCAGAGGGATTGGAAACTAAGAATACAGAATTCACGGTTTGGGCGTACAAAAACAAAGCTTTAATCAGCGGTGACGGCACACCGGCTTCACCCTACAATTATGGCAATCTTCAGACCGTCATGTCGCAGTACAAGGTACAATGGGCTGAAAATACGGCTAACACCACCCTGACCAACACCCATGATTGGGATTATATCGGGATAGACGACCAGACCATCAAATACTGGGACTTCGATGCGAAAGCATACCGATTCTTTGGTGCAACCCCATCCTCTGCAATCGGTTCTGCTCTCAGCGTGGCAAAAACAGATGAGAAGGTTACATTTGCCATCACAGCCGATGCTACGTCTGAAACAACAATTGCTGCTACCCCCTATTTCTCAAGGCTTTGGTTCAGCAACAACAACATCAACTCCAGCAATAAATACGCTGATGTAGTACAACTCGAATTCATCAAGCCATTCGCGCGGGTACGTGTTATGTTTACCTTTGCCGAAGGCTTAGAAATACCACACGCTACACTATCGAATATCAGTTTCAAACCAGCCGACGATACGAAGCAGATACCACAAAGTGGCACCGTGACAGTCACCTATCCCCTCACAGGGACAGAAACGGCTGAAACCATCACCACCGAACCTTCAACATCAAATACGCTGGCTGCCATTACCCAGGATTACTGGGTTGGTGATGCAGACGACCCTGCCCACCTCACCTGGTACACGGTATTTCCAATCGCTTCACAGGGAGTGTACCAAATGACACTCAATGTAGAGGGCGTTGAGAAGACCGCCTACGTACCTGCCGAGTTTATGAGTTGGGATGCAAACTATAGCTATACCTATATCTTCAAGATTCTTGAAGGTGGCGGAGTTATCTTCGATGAAGTACAAGTCGGCATCAAAGGTTGGAATAATGCAGAGACATTTAACCATCCTGTATACAACTGGTAAATCAGGCATTGTAGTATATAATTAAGAAGAAACAAAACGATTTCAATATATGTCAGTAAACGCAAAACATATCTATTCGACAGCCATCAAGACCCTCTTGATGGTCAGTTCGATGTCACTCCTTATGACTGCCTGTTCCGAAGACTCTTCTGATATGCAAGAAGACAGGGACGTGCTTCAAATCATTCCGTTCACACGACCCTTTACGGATGAAGGTCAGTTGCAGACACGTGCAGATGTACCTTACGACAACATCACCCTGCCAGAAGACTATCTCATTTTCCGTAATCTCTACCCTCAGGCAAGTTCGGAATATGCCTCCATTCATGCGTATTTTATTGAAAATGGCACGACTACTGTAAACACAGAAGGTAATTTCGTCTATGATTATACAAAAGAAGAACTCGGCACAGATAACTTCATCACCAATACAGGATGGTCATCCAATGTCCGTTTAAGGGCAGGCAAAGAATACTATGTATATGGTTTCATGCCAGCGAGCCTTACCCCATCAGCGAGCATTTCGTCAAACAACGGCAGCTATGAAAACAAAGCCGTCATCAACATCAACGGAATTGATGCAGTAACTCCAGCCGATGTTTGCGTCGTCACAGGAGTGAAGGGATTCGATACACCGATTACCACCCCCGCGACCACAGGAAACGTCGAACTTGGTAATTTTTATTATAAGGGTAGAGAAAAAGAAGATGGCAACTACATCTATCTCTTGCTCGATCACCTCTTTGCTTGTATTAACCTCGAGTATTCCGTTGCTACTAAATACAGCTATTTGCGCAAGGTAAAGCTCCGTAAAGTGGAAATTTCCGCAAGCGGCGAAACCCCAAAGAAACGTAACCTTACGGTCACCATTCCAGGTAGCAATAGTTCGCTTTATGATGTCGTTTATTCGGTTGCTGATGTAGAAGGAACAAACCTCAGTGTTCATCCTGCAGTCATTTACGATAAAACAGGAACAGATGTTTCGGCACTTGACTATATCCCCGTTGAAGGGATTGGCCGACTCTCTGTCCCAGGCTATTTCACACCCTACCTCAACACCTCATTCAAAATTACGTCGTATTACGACGTTTACGACCTACAAGACAATCCGATGAGAACAGGATGTAAGGCAGATAATGTTATTCAGTTAAATACAACTGACCCCATACAAAGAGGAAATAGCTACACGGTGAGATTCGTCATCACACCGACCTACCTCTACCAACTCTCTGAGCCAGACCTCGACAATCCTACGATTCGTCCCCATGTAGGTTCATAGCCTCAATCGGCTCATATCGGACTATATAAACCATTTATCAAAAGAATTCAAAACAATACGCTATATGCCACAGATAATGAATATACAAACCCGATCACAAGTCATCAAGAGCCTCTTGGTGGCCTGCCTGTTACCGTTCAATGCGCTACACATGCAGGCACAAGAGCCAGAAAGTGCCCCTATAATCACCATCGGCGGAAACGTCTATGGTGGTGGTAATCAAGGAGCGGTAGGAACAGAAAAGTCGTCCTACACTTTTGCGACGGAAGATGATGCATCAACATCAGATGTGGATGAATCCACAGCTGACGACATGACGTCGGTCATCATCCGCAGCAGTGAGCTTAAGAATGTGTTCGGTGGCGGCCGCATGGCTGGTGTGCATGGTAATACGTCGGTTACCATCGATGGTACCACTTCAACCAATAGAATCATTATCGGCAATGTATATGGTGGCAATGATATTGCAGGCGAAGTTGAAGGTGGTGCGAAGGTGAAATCGACTATTGATGAGTCGGATGACGATTTGAAGACCAAGTCTATCTACATTGCAAAGTTGTATGGTGGCGGAAATGGCGATTATACGTATGGCACAGAGCAAGTTGATGGTGTTTATCAGGTAAAATCCGGAGACGAAGTGATTGCCACTTCTGACGCTCAGTTTACAGAACCTGATATCGCCAAGGTTGCTATCAACTTGCAATCTGGTGCTTTCGGTCAGGTATTTGGTGGTGGTAACAAGGCAACAGTCAATACCGTAACTGATATCACGCTCAATAATAAGACCGATCTCAATTCTTTAGCGACGCTTACAGCAGCTGATAAGACCCTCCTTGAGACTTATGGATGGTTAGATGATTGGTTCACCGACAATAAGCCCACCTATCAGTTTAACCGCGTATTCGGTGGCAACAACAAGGTCAATATGGACATCCGTCCTACTTGGCATCTGACGAAAGGTACCATCGACAACCTCTATTCAGGTGGTAATATGGGTGGCATGACTTATGAGAATGGAATTCTGCTCGCCATTTCCGGCAACGATATGGTCATCAATAACGTCTATGGTGGATGTCGTATGGCAGATGTCAACCCACAAAGCAAAAATGGAGAAGCTATATTACAAGAAGAAACGGTGGATGCTGACGGACTCAAAGTAGGTACAACGGTTGCGACCTTCGATGCTTCTTATGCAGCCCGCGTATTGATTACTGGAGGTAAAATCACCAATGTTTATGGTGGTAATGATATCTCAGGCAACGTCTATCACGGTACTCAAGTGGAAATCCATCACAGCATCCTCGGTGATGTCTATGGTGGAGGTAACGGTTCGTATGCCTATACCGACAATACGGATTTGAAAGATGACCCATTCTGGGGAGATTTCTACTATAATCCAGGCTCTTTATCTTCTGCTGAAGCCCTAAATCTTCACCGCCCGAATGTAGGGAAAACACTGCTTCATGTAAAGGGAACAAGTGATAATATCACATATATCGGTGGTGCACTCTACTGCGGCGGAAACAGTGCTACCCTCCGAGCGATACAAGGATACCTGGCAGAAGCTTCGGCCGATCTGAGGATTGGTTCGTATGTGGTGGCCAAGTCGATGTTCCTCGGCAGCAATGGAGAGAACATGATTAATGGGAAAATCCACGAAAAGGTGAATGGCTCTTGGACGGATACGGATATCCTCGCCAAATATAAAGAGGACGGTTTTAGCCAGATGGATCTTACCAATTCTACTGACTTCGAGGAATATATGCGTGGAGTAGAGGTAGCCATCAAGCCAACAGTCGAATTTGATGAAGGTTATACCGACTACACTGCCCAGGTTGGTTCGTTCTTCTGTGGAGGAAACAGGGGAAGTATGTCTGCCAGCGGAATTTTTGATGTCGGCTACCTCAATAAATTTGTCATTTTTGAAAAACTCGTAGGTGGATGTAACAATGCCAATGTAGAGATTGGCACTTATAACGCCTTCCACGAAGGAGGATTTATCACTGGTACTCCTGGAACAAACAAGGTGACACTCGACATTGATGGCATGAGGCTTGAGCCACGTAAGCTTACATACGATGTAGCAGCAAACACCTTCTCTCTTGATTGGAACAAGACAGACAAAAAGATGTTCATCGGCGGCAATATCTATGGAGGCTGCTATCAGAGTGGATACATCAACGGTGGTGTAACCATCAACATCAAGAAAGACGCTATTTCACCTGCGGTAAAGGCTTATGTTGGAGATAATGGAACAGATGAAATAAAGTCTCTTGCCGTACACCGCGATTCAGTGCTCAACACAGCCCTTAGTGCCTTTGGTGCAGGCTATGGTGCTGACTCTGAAATCTGGGGTAACACGATTATCAATATTTCCGATGCAGCCAACATCATCAAGGTATTCGGTGGTGGCGAAATGGGTGTAGTAGGTAATCTGGAACGATACACCTCGTCTTCCACTATACCAGACGGAAAGCATATAGGTGACCGCACAGGTGAAATAGAAAACCGATACAATACCACCATCAACCTCATAGCGGGTAATGCAGACAAGATTTACGGAGGTGGCTTTGAAGGTCCTGTTACGGGTCACACCACAGTTAACCTCATTGGCGGTACTGCTTACGATGTGATAGGCGGTGCATGTAATGCCGATATCGAAGAGTATGCAGAGACCTACGTGGGACGAGCCGGTGCATCAACCATTCCTAACATTACCAATAATATCTACGGTGCAAACGACTTTGGCGGTCAGATTAAGGGGTCCAAGAGCTTCTCTGAACGCGTAAGCACCGATGCAAACGGTAAGGTTTACAACAACGGTTTGCTCACTGCTACTGCTTACGTTGAGTATCTCAAGGGAAAGGCGAAATACATCTTCGGTGGTGCGAAGGCAGCCTACAACTATAAGGATCAGAATCTCTACTCTAAATATACCAACGATGAAGGTTCAGCGAAGGGCGAATTCGTCAAGCCAGCCATCGGTAACGCTTTCGTCAACTTCCGTCCGGAATATGACGAGAATAGCAGCGTCAGACGAGTATATGGTGCAGGTCAAGGATACTTTAATGAAATCGACAAGGATTTACTGCAAGACAACAGCTATGTTCTCATCGACATTCCTGCTGACGCTGAACAGTTTGCTACCCTCGAAGTTTTCGGCGCAGGCGACTATAGCGGTGTAGGTATGAAATTAGCTGCTGCCGATGTGCGAGATGCAGAAGCAGCATCGACAACAGATGTCACAGCGGCTGCAGTCATCGACCTTGTGCGTGGAAAAATCAACTCTGTCTATGGCGGTAGCTATAAGGAAGGCTTCACACGCCGCACCATCGTCAATGTACCCGTTGGTTCTACCATCAATATGAACTACCTCTATGGTGGTGCATACGGTGTAGCTTCTGCAGACGGCAATCCGCTGGGTAACCTCTACCCTTGCGACGTGTATGAGTCGAACGTAAACTTCAAGAGCGCAGATGCTCGCGTCAGGACCATCTATGGTGGTAACAACAGTTATCGTCGTACACTCTATACCCATGTCAATATCCACGCTCCGGTGCAATACAGACACCAGACATTCGGAGACACTCATGCTAACATCTTTGGTGCTGGCTATGGAGAAAACACATGGGCACAATACACTGAGGTCAATCTGTTCGACGGAGCTAAGGTATTTGAGCCTTACGGCGGCGGTGAAAACGGATGTGTATATAACAAGGAAACGATCACCGATCTTGCATCAAAACCAGACAAAGGATGGAGCCTCGACATACCAGGTAACTATTTGAGTACTGATGCCACTACGGGCGATGCCTCATACGACCATGGAGGACTTACCAATGTTTTGGCACATAGCAATCAGCTATATGCCGACTTCAATGGCAATATCCCCGATGCTGAAGGCGACGGAACTGGCGATATTACCATCGCAGAAAAATACAACACCAACGTACACATCCACCGAGGGGCCACTGTGTTGAACTATGCATACGGTGCCGGACTCGGTAGCCATATCTATACCTATCAGTTTGATGGCAACCAGGCAGGCAACACTCAGCCGCAGCCGTCCCACTATATGGCAAGTGCTGAAACTCCCGATCAGCTGGACGCAGAAGCCAGAGCGAAGTACGATGCTGCATTGGAATTATACAACGCCTACAGTGGCTACACCGAGAATGCAACTGTTGGTGCAAACGAATACGATGCTTTCAACGACACCCAGAAATTACACTGGAGTCAGATCGGTCACCGCACGACAGCTGTTCTCAGCGGTACTTCCTACATCGACCTGCTCGGTGGCACCGTAACCAAGGACCTCTATGCTGCAGGTACCACAGGTTGCGTGCAGGATACTTTGATGCTTAAATCGTTCACAGCCTCCTCAACGGCCTACATCAAGGGTGGTCAGGCTCGTAACGTCTATGGTGGCGGATGGGAAGGTCCTGTTGGCAAGCACGATATGTCAAAACCTGGCACGTCCCTTGAGGATGATGTATTGGGAGAGACTCACGTCATCGTAGGTCGCCCCGAAAAAGATATCAGAGTTGCATATCTCGAAGCCCAAAATCTCGACCCCGACCTTGATGAAGACGAATTCTTCTTCTTCAACGGCGTACCTGCCATCAACCGTAATGCCTATGCGGGCGGTGAAGGTGGTGTAGTGCGTGGCACAGCCAACCTCGACATCTTCAATGGATGTATAGGATATAAGAACAAGCATAAGGACGAGATTACAGAGTCAGAGAACAACTACTATAGGCTTACCATCCAAGACGGACATGTGAAATATATACCTTTGAAACGAGGCGATGACCTAAGCAGCGAGGATTACTATTTCGTGGAGGAAATCGACCAGGATGCTGTTGGCGACAACATCATGTTTGAGGCAGGTAACGCCTTTGGTGGCGGTTATGCAGCCAATAGTGATGTCGATATTGCCAATATCACCCTGTGGGATGGTATCATCCGCAATAGTATGTATGGTGGAGGTGAGATTGCAACCATCGGACGTGGAATAAATCCAATTAATGCTTCCGGAGATAATAATTTCATCTACAAGCCAGGCGAGACCCATGTTACCATGTGGGGCGGTCATGTGCTGCGAGATGTCTTCGGTGGTGGTCGAGGCTTCAATAACTGGAAGACAGAGGACAGATCCGAGGGCAACACCAACGGTTACGTATTTGGAAAAACCGATGTAAACATCCACCTTGGAACCATTGGAACTCCTAATGGGTTGACAAACGGTTATGGAAATGTCTTCGGTGGCGGCAACGTCGGTTTCGTGTATAGCCAATATGCAAAGCAAGCCGACGGATGGTATTACGAAAACTATAGCTCTAAATTACTGTCAGAAGACACTCGTGTAGAAGTAAAGGCCTATGGAAAAGCGTTAGAGGATGTGACCATCGGTAGTAAGACATATACAACAGGTAGCTTCATCCCTAACACAGATATCGACCAGTTAGCACACAATGATTCTAAATGGACAAGTGTTGACCAGTCGGGTATCACCATCTACAATGCCGTATTTGCCGGAGGCAATGTATCTGCCGGTAGTGATAAGATTATGGCATTCTCGAAGACAGTGTTTGGTAACTCTACCGCATCCGTGGTTGACATTTTCGGACGTGACCTCATTAGTGTAGGCGGTAGCGGCGTAGGAGGACTCTACGGTGACGGAAACCTTACCTTTGTTGACGGTTACCGCGAACTCAATATCACCAACTACGGTACCGATTATTACTATTTGAACGGAGGTGTGGATGAGGATATTTTTAATACGCTCACCCCACGCCAGCAGTCGTTCTACACCAACCAATACGAATGTATAAATAACCATCAGTACAATGGTAACACCTATGACAAAGGTACTATCATTATGTCGGATGTTTACAATCTTATTAGCGAAGACGATAAAGACACAAACGGAAATCCAGAGAAAGGTAATTGGAAGCACATTCGTTCTATTGTCAACGAAGGACGTTTTATCAACACCGTACAACGTTGTGACTTCTGCGGCATCAAAGGTAGCCGAATCGTTTTACATGGAGCCATCGACCGTGCTCAGGACGAGGCTGAAGCCGACTACAATAACTACACCATCAACCGTGTGGGTGAATTGTCGCTCAACCAGAACAGCGACCATGGTAGCTACTTTGGTATCTACAACGTAGTGAAGTTCCTCGGAGGTGTCACATCCGATGTGCGCTTCGCTGATGATAATAATCCTAATAATCCAACGACAGGTGCTGTGCGTCAGACTGAAAGTACTGGCGATTTTGCAGAAAATGGACAGACTTATTATGCATGGAAGAAGACCCATATAAAAGATAATATGCGCAATGAAGGAAAAGCACCTAACAAGATTGCACTCGCTTCTGGTGTGTTCCTTGAGATTGTGAAAGAACTTGACAACAATGGCAATAAAGTGTATGGTCCTGTTACTGGTGTTATTGAGCTTGACCTTATCAATGCAAGTACGGGTGAAGGTGGTGGTTATGTCTATGCAAAAAATATCCATGGAACGCCACACTACACTCCCAGATATGCGGATGTAATCTCCGATGCCAACCAAGGCTTGGTGACCAATCGTGCCTTTGAGTATGATGATGCAAATACAAACGATGAGATGCAGACATCTGGTAACTTCATACATATGCTACCTAAGCGTATCCTTGACGACTGCTTCCCAGAGTCAAAGAGCTATGCTGGTTCTGGTGCTTCACCTGCACACTATTGGTACATCAGAGGAGATTTCTATGTCTATGAGCAACTCGTATCGGCATACACTGGTGGAGCCGATGCCTATAGCACCGATTTGAGCATACCGCTCACCATGGCTATTCAAGGCAATGCCAAGTTGCGTCTGCTCAATGTAGTACCAGGTCTCTATGCCGACCCAGCAAAACTGCCTAACTATGAGTACAATGCAGATAATCCAGAACTGTCTGTTTCCGATGCCATCTCAATCCAATACCAAGATGTTATCAAGACGTACGGACAGGGCGATCCTATCAGCTATTGGGATTGGTACAACGCTACCCCTAATGAACGCAAGATGTTCGTAATGGATACCGACGCAATGGTCTGCAACACTGAGGCAACCATCAATGGCACGAAGTATTATCCAGGCCAGACAATCAGTTTGGCGGCATACAATAGCATTGGAGAAGAGACCATTGCGATGGACGATGAAGGTAATGATATTCTTGACGACATGAACCAGCCGCTCTTAGCAAAATCATGCTTCAGCATTATCAACGAAGTAAGCCGTGACAAAGGATATCTGCTTACGGTTGATTTCTCTAACCCATCGAAGTGGGATGACTACTATCGTCTCATAAATCCGGGAACCGAGCCTGACAACAAAATCAAGAAGGCTGCATGGACTGCGCTCTCAGAAGACCAGAAGAGGAACTATGTCAAGAGTGCAACATTTAAATGTGATGTCTCTGGCACATACGGACAGTATTACTTCAATCAAGATGAAATCATCTCGCATAATGTACATGAGATGGAGAGCAATATCCTTAACCCCGAGACTGGTAATCCTTATGATATCGCTCCCGAAACTCAAGCAACATTTGTAGGCGCATACATAGCAAAGACTGATTGTGAAGTGAGTGTAAATGGTGTTTTGAAGTCATTTACCAAGGGCACTCCTATCTCAGCAACAGACTATAGTCATATTACCAACAATTCAACATACTTCGAACCTGCCTACATCTGTGTAAGTACTGTACTCGTTGCTAACGGTGACTACCGCGTACTTAACCAGTTGGTTGGCGAAAGCGAATACAATAATTGGTCGGATGAGATTAAAGGTAACTTCCAGCAAGCTTACTATTGTACGAAGGCAGGCTCATGGGGAGGTAAATACTACAAAGCAGGTCAGAACTACAATGGTGTGGACTATGGTCAGTTGCTGCCTGCAGAGCGTGAGCACTTTACATACAACTACGATGCGCTCGATGCATTGCTTTATAACAATTATACTGGCAATTACACATATAATAGCATCAGCGACTATAACACTTACATTAACGCTGGTGGTACCAGCCGTAACCCTGCTATTACAGTGTTTGACAAAACGGGCGTTCCTTTCTATGCTTTACCTGAAAGCATTGATTATACTGCAACGTTCAACTCTACTTCTACTGAGGAACAGTTCAAGTATGTGAAGAATGGCGCAAACAAGGAAGTGACATTGAATGTGGAACTCAGCAATGATGAATACGAGAGTTTGCCAAACGACCGCAAGTACTATGCCGGATTTGCCATCAGCGACAACCACCTTTACAAGGGTGCAAACCAGACAGATCCATGGAATGATGGCTCATACCACACCTTCATCGTAAAGGAAACATTCGAAGTGGCAGGCACCATTTACAACGCAGGTAAAACTATATCTTATGATGAGTTTACCAAACTTACCCCGCAGCAGCAGAATGATTTTGTGGATGAAGTGACAATTCCTTATGACAATGAAAGTTCTAATCATGGAGCTGGTACATATTTCTACTGTATTAATGCATACACCTCTGGTGCTAATGATGATAATGTCAGAAAATTGAACGACACATCTGTCACAACACCGGACGTGGTAGATATAAGTGGGCAAACTTACGCTCATGGTTCTGAGGTTCCAGTTGGAACAATCATCAACAGTAACATGATGGGCAACATTCCTAACTATCAGAAGCCCTTTGATATTCATGGAGAGGTTCCTGTTGAGGAAACCACACTCTATGTGCCTGTAACGGCTGACATCAATGCACTGCAGAAGGATCGCTACGTCACCGCTATCTATGAATACTCATACACTGAGAGCGATGCTCAAGGTATGAACTACGAGACACGTGTGGAGAAGCATATTATCAACATACGTATCAAGTTCCTCAGTGGTACACCTGTCATCGGTTCACTCAAAGAACCAGACCTCGTGCTGCCACTCGAAACAGTCGGTCTCGATATTCCTGCTATTCAAGAAGGTGCATTCCCGATACTCGGTGGTGGATGGGAAATCTATCCTACTGAAGATAATGCAAAGCGCCACCGCAACGGACGAGAGTATCTCAATGGTAGTGAACCGCTCTACTTCTATGAGAACGACTACTATGTAGCATACTATGCATTGACTCGTATGGGTAAGACCTTCTCTGACCCAGTACCTTTGCATGTGGCTAACTACCAGCGTATGGCAGATGTCATCACTGATCCTAACCACATGTATATCAACCACCGTGACAACGACCGCGACCCGAAGATTTATATCGACAGCAGGTCAACTGACACCTATGGTGCAGACATCAAGGACAAGGATGAAGCTGACGTTGTTCGAGAATACGAGAACGAAATTGACGCTATGCAGGCCATGTGGCGCATCGTCAACACTGACTACGGTACTGAATACAGTGATGCCGTAGATGACAAACCGGGACGCAACATCAAAGGCGCCCATGGTCTGGAGTTCTTCCTGCAGAGCGAAGTCAACTCTGAATTGCCATCATGGACATCTATTGGCGGCGATGGCACGAACCCGTGCTTCGGTGGTACCTTCCACGGTAACGGTAATACCGTCAAAGGACTGAACAACTCACTCTTCGGTAGCCTCTGCGGAAGAGTCTATAACTTAGGTGTGATGGGTAACTTTACGACCGGCGGTATAGCTAACACAGGTGACGGACATATCGAGAACTCATGGGTATGGACATCTGCAACACCTTCCGGACAGGCCGTATATGCAAATCCTGGTACTGATGCAAGGGTCATCAATAGCTATTATCCTGATGCAAACAGCACATTTACTGGATCAACAGGAACTATTGAAATTACCCAACGTCCAGTTGAAGACTTCGTGAACGGTTCTGTGGCATACGACCTCAACCGCTACTACCTCGAGGCTCGCTACCGACTCTTCGGCACAGTGAACGAAGGCACCAGCAACTACCTCTTCTATCGTCTGCCTGATGGCACAATTGTGAAGAATACAGATAAGATCATCGATGCTAACGGCAAACGACCAGGCGAGGCTGGATATATAGACACATACGATCTGATAACCGATGCAAATGGTAAGAATCCTGGTCATGAGGGATACATCACGACCTATGCAAACCAGATGTATGAAATCAAATATACAGATACCGACAAAACTCAATTCGACGTCGATTACGTGAAGAAGTATGTTGCCGATGGTGACTTCAGATACTCTGATGGCAAGAAACCGACGAAGGCCGATATGCGTCTGTCGTCAACCCAAGGATTCATTCCAATCTATCCTGACGACTACATCTTCTTCGGTCAGAAGCTCTCTTACGACATTCTGAACGATGCTAATGGTTACACTATCGCTCACGCTACGCATCCACAGGCAGCAGCCAAGAGCCATACCACAGGCAATGAAGAAGAAGTGGACAACAGCAAGCACGGATTGCTCATCAACGATATGAACGACCGTTCAGAGAACCGTATCTTCCGTGCACCAGCTTACTTCCGCAATGGAGTTTACAATGCGGATCGTGACGGTGATGGTAAGGGTGATGGTAGCGTTATCTTCAATGCTCGTGCTGCATTCGTCGATAGCTACAACTTCACTATCAATGGTGTCGACTATGAAACGAAACCACATCGTGGTATGACAGCTATCGACTTCACGGGTGGTAATGGTGATACTCATGGTTACCAAGGTGTAATTGCAGGTACAACTGGCGACTTCACCGACCGTAGTCTTAGCTATGGTCCATTGCTCGACTACGAACGTCTCGATGCATTCCAGACTCAGGGTCTGACACAGAACCTGCTGGCATACACACCGAAAGCCGATCTGCCAGGAAGTAAGAACACGCAGACCAACAACGTACTCGTCAACTACTTCCGTGATATCGCTTACGCTGAGACTGATGAGAACTACCGTAACGTGGCAATACAGAACACAAGTATCATCAAGGGTCACGTAGTACAGCAGGCATCAACAGAGCTTACGAATGGCAACTACACCTATCAGGCTCTGGTTGATCACCTCTTGGTGGACAAGCAGGACTTCAATGCCCCAATGGCTTACACCTTCGCTGAAGGCAAGCGCATGTGGTATCAGCGTACACCTGACAACTACGTAGAATTCACATGGAGTAGCGAGCCATGGAAGGACGATCCAACGCCTGTTCGTACCAGCAAGGGATGGGAAGGCGTCAGCATCCCATTCAAGGCAGAGCTTGTCACCACCCAGAATAAGGGTGAGATTACCCACTTCTATAAGAAGAATAGCAGTAGCGGCTACGAGAGAGGCTATGACTCTGGTCATGAGTACTGGCTGCGCGGCTTTGCTAACGGCGGTACAGCCGAAGGTGAAGTATTTAAGGCGAACTTCAAGTATCCAGTTGCTGGAAACAACACGAAGGAAAACAAGAACACCTTCCTTTGGGACTACTACTACCAGTACTTGAATAGTGATCGTCAAGATGCAAATGAGGATACGTACCAGCAGGAGTACTATAAGACGACTCGAAACTACAACGACTATCCTTACTCCGAGGCAGGCAAGCCTTACATCGTAGGTCTCCCAGGCAAGACGTACTACGAGTTCGACCTCAGTGGAAACTTCATACCAGCCAATACGCTGAATGATGTTGCTAAACTCGACGCACAGGTTATCACCTTCGCTTCGCCAACAGGCGCAAGCATTGCCAAGAGCGATACGGAGATAAGTGCAGCCATCACTGCCAATACGGCAGACGGCTATGCCTTTACGCCTAACTACCTCGGCACGGATGTGGCAGCAGGTGCATATATGCTCAACACTGACGGCAGCAGCTTCGAAGTGACGGAAGCAGCCAAGCCTGGTGTACAGTTCCGCCCATACTTCACGAAGAAGTCAGGCAGTGGAGCACCACGTCGTATCATCATCAGCGGTGTCGACAACACTTCGCTCCAGCCAGATATCGACGAACGTCACTCAAGCAAGAACAGCGGAGACCTCAAGATCTATGCTGAGAGCGGCAAGATTGTGGTTGAGTCAGCACTCAAGGAGAATACCACCGTACGCATCACTACCGCAAGCGGTATCGATGTAGCCACCTTCACCATCGAACCAGGTCAGACTATCAGCACGCCAGTCAATATGATCGGTGTTTACATCGTCAACCGCAACAAGATTCTGGTGAATGGCAGATGAGCATTGAGAAGTGAAAGTTGAAAAGATAGTAAAATTGACACAATATAAGAATCAAGAGATTAGAAAAAAATAAATGAACAACGTTATGACATACGACACGAAACAAGTGATGGTTACAGGATTGAAGAGTTTAGTTGTCTTATTTCTACTTCTGACAACAGGAATGAGTGGTGTATGGGGACAAACATCAATCACCTCCCTAAGCCAAATAACCGATGAAAACGGTAACTATATCATTAGTGGAGATATTTCTGGTGGCACACCAGGGGTAAGCACCTTTAACGGCACTTTGGAGGCGGCTATCAATCCCTCGACAAAGATGCCCTATCGCATCACAGGTCTTAGCGTGCCCCTTTTCACCACCCTTACCGGAACGGTGAAGAACATCGTGTTGGAAGGTGTAAGCATAAGCAGCGGTGACAATGATGGAAATACTGGTGCTATTGCCTGCACTGCTAATGGTGCTGCCCGCATCTACAATGTCGGCATCCTGAGCGGCTCTGTCGGCGGAACAGGTGATACGGGTGGTCTTGTCGGAGCCATCAGTGGTACAGCCCGCGTCATTAACTGCTATAGTTTTGCCGATATCACCAGCGGTGACAACGTTGGAGGTATTGTTGGTAACAACAAAGAAACTACTAATTCCGACGCCGCCAACCTCAAAACCATGGTGATGAACTGTATGTTTTATGGCGACATTACAGGCGGCACCACAAAATCCCCCATCTATGGCGGCACAATCATCAACAACAAGGATGGCAAAGGCGTGGGCAATTACAACTATTTCCGCCTCGAAGCTCCTTATGTTCAGCCAACGGGCATCACCTATAACTGTGCCCTTGGTGCTGAGGACCGTTTCCTGCAGCGTTTCGAGTTTTACCGCCACCTGCTTAACAGCCACCGTGAACTGGCAGGTTGGTGGGCAACAGGTGACTTCAGCAAGGAAGAAATGCTCAAATGGGTCTTTGAACCTTCGCAGATTGGCAGTGCCACTCCCTATCCTATTCTTAAGGCACCAGGTCGCTATCATTCGGTAGTGAACATCGACGTCCTTGACGTGGAAAACAAGAAGTCTAACACGATTGGCACCACAATGGAGACGTTGACTGTAAAGATCCAAATGGGCAATGGCGGTGCTGTGTATGGACCTCCCACGGGAGCAGCCATCACCACCCAGCAGCTCACCCTCAACATCACTGACAAGGACCCTGACCACTTCAACTTCAATTACTACAAGGTACAATTGCCTTACTATAATGATGTAGGTACTAAGAACTATACTGGCAACCGCGTGGTAACGGGCTGGAAGATTGTCAACATCATAGGCGGCACGCCCGGCAGCTTCACAACCGGCGATGATGCACCTGCCTATAACTTTGCCGACCGCAACTGCACCAACAAGGACCTTTATGGCGCTGGTGGCAGCAATCGCATCTTCAACCAAGGTGCTTATTGGGATGTGCCCGAAGGTGTGACAGAGATCACCATCGAGCCCTATTGGGCCAAATGCGTTTATCTGGCCGACCCCAGCGCCGACAAGGTGTATAATACGGCAATGACGACCGGATACAATGTGCCCAGAGTCGGTGGCGGACAGATATACACCAATGGCAATAAATATAATCTTGCTACCCATAGTCTTGATGAAACAAATGGTCAGGTGGTTTACACCACTATGGGCAACGCTATCTCAAGTTCGGCTGGTACGGCACTTTATGTAGGTGTCAGTGAGACAGATAGGAATAATCAATCCGTTTATGACTATGCCGTGGTGCTTGTGGGCAATTATCATCATTATAACTCCATGGAATCAACTAACAGCAAGCCCTATACGGTTACATCTATTGACCTTGATGGCGACAACGAGCCCGACTACTCCTATATCCTGCGCTTCGACAGCCGTACCCCAATCCATCCCGTAAGGGTTGACTTTATCAATATCCCCGGCCTCGGTATGGCACAGAAGTCCACAGGCGGCACAGGCTCGTACAATTTCGGCATCTTGCAGCCTAAAAACTGGTTCGAATCTACCAATACCTCGCTCTTCCGCGTTACACAGTTCGAGTATGATGCTGGGCGCGATTTTAATCTGCCCTATATCGTACAGGGCGGTGTCTTTGAACAGTGGGTGGGCGGTCAAAACACAGCGCATAAGAACAAAATCACCTACTTCCATGTGGGAGGCAACGTGTGGTTCAAGGAGTTCCACCGCGGCTGCCATCAGGACAAGCAACACACAACAAAGCACCCGCCCGTGTCGGTCACAGGCGGCGACTACGACGAGTTCTACCTTACAGGTCTCTATAGGGGCGATGTAAACAGTTATGCTGACAATGCCGAATGTTACATCAACGGTGGCCGCTTCGGAACCGTAGCCGGCGCAGCTATGGAGGGCATAAATGGCGACATCACCTGGCAAGTGCAGAATGCCGACATTAAGGAGTTCTTCGCTGGCGGAATCAATGCAGCCAAACCGGTGACGGGTAATCTTAGCACCACCATCACTGGCGGACATATCGAGTTGTTCTGTGGCGGGCCAAAGTTCGGTGACATGAGTGCTAACAAGACCGTCACCACTACTGCCACAGGCTGCACCTTCGGCACTTTCTTCGGTGCGGGCTACGGCGGCAACTCCTATAGCCGTCAGGCACCGAGAAACCATAACAATATAGTAAACTTCCCCCATAACGATACGGGTAATCCAAGTGCAGGTAACGACGACTCTTGGAACGCATGGTTGGCGAGATTCTACAAGCAAGAATACAGTTCCTCTTATGGTGGTGTATCCACCCAGTTCAACTATCAGTTCCTACCTATGTCGGGCAATGCTGACAATGTGGCACGTATCTTTGTGGAATATGTGAAGTTCTCGCTGGCTACGACTCGCAACGTGACATCTACCCTGACAGGTTGCACGATAACCAATAACTTCTATGGTGGAGGCAGCTTGGGAAAGGTGGATGGTTCGGTTACTTCCACACTTGATGGATGCACTGTCAATGGTAGTGCCTTCGGTGCTGGTTTCTCAGCATCACTGCCCACCGTGGAGGTCGATGATAAATCGGGCTTCGAGGTTGAGCCTTACTATTATGAACAATTAGGTACCTATCGTACAGGCGTAAAGAAACCCACCACAACCTATACATGGGAACATCGTAATACTGTCAATGATACGGAAACTGCCATCAATACAACCGACCATATCCTCTACACTACTGAAGATCTCAACGCCCTCGGCACAGTATCGGGCGATGTAATACTGAACGTCACAGGCAACACGCTTGTGGAAGGAAAGGTTTTTGACAGAAATGGCAATGTCATTGAACAAACCGGTGGTGTATTTGGAGGCGGTGATGAGTCAAAGGTAACAGGTACCAACAAAACCGTAACAGTCAACATCAACCAAACGGGAGGGTCAGCCACGCGTTATCTTAACAATGTCTTTGGCGGTGGTAACAAAGGTGATGTCGCCAGCGACGTGCAAGTCACCGTACAGGGATCATCCTTCGTCAGCAATAATGTCTTCGGCGGCGGCAATCTGGCCGACGTCGGAGGTAGTGTTACGGTGAATATGAATAGCGGCACCGTGGTGAAGGATGTTTATGGCGGCGGTGCACTGGCTAATACCAATATTAATAATGTGACTGCAGGCTACGGAACTGCCAGCGAAACCATACCCAACACCACGACCAAAACGACCACTGTCAACCTGACTGGCGGTACCATCATGGGCGATGCCTACGGCGGAGGCTTGGGACGCATAGGGGTAACTGCAGTTACAGGTGAACATTTTACGCAAGAAGAAATTGATGCGGCCCAAGAGGGCGACCCCGCATTCGGCAAGACAACGGAGGACTGGAAAGTTCAACCCGTTGAAGGCGTTGAGGGAGTAGAAGCATTGGTTTACGGCGATGTCACGGTAACGGAAAACGGTACTGCATTCGTCAAAAGCACTACGAACGACGATAAAGGAAATGAAGTGGTGACGGCAGGTCGCATCTTCGGTTGTAACAACCTGAACGGTTCGCCGCAAGGTACCGTGCTTGTGCTGGTAGAAGAGACCGCTCGTGCTGATGGTGAAGATCACAAGAAGAGCGAATACAACGAAGATGGCAGTCTTAAGACCTATAACTACGAAGTGCAAGCTGTCTATGGTGGCGGTAATCTGGCTCCTTACGAACCGAAAAACCCAAACGCAACAGGACAATATGCAGAGAAAGATCATGTGGCAACAAAAAAACCCGTACAGGTTGTTATCGATGGTTGTGAAGACGTAAGCGTAGAGTATGTCTATGGCGGCGGTAATGCAGCCCCCACCCCATCTACAGATTTGCTCATCTATGGTGCCTTCGAACTCGGTTCTGTCTTCGGTGGCGGTAATGGTAAGGACAGATATACAGTAAACGGAGGCACAACTTGGAATATCAACCCAGGTGCTGATGTGGGTATCAACAATGAAACAGATTATGGTACGGGTGATGCCAATACCACCATCTATGGCGGTATCATCCATGAGGTCTATGGCGCCAGCAACCAAAAGGGTCGCATCATAGGCAGCATCAACCTGCTTGTTGAGGAGAATGAAGCTCAAAGCGATTGTTATATGGAGATCGGCAAGATTGTCGGTGCTGGTAAAAATGCCGACATTGACCAGGATGTGAATTTAGTCATGGGTTGTATGCCTGAGACGAAGACAGACTTGGTGTTTGCCGGTGCAGATAATGCCAATGTCAACGGTCATGTAGAGCTGACCATCACCAGTGGTACCTTTGGTAAGGTATTCGGCGGCAACAACCTCGGCGGTATCATCAAGGGATACATCAAGGTGAATATTGAAGAGACAGGATGTACCCCCATTAAAATTGATGAACTTTACCTCGGCGGCAATCAGGCAGCCTACTCTATCTTCGGTTATTATGATTCTGGAGAGACTCTCCCTGATGGTAGAGTAAAATATCTACCGAGAACCTCTGCAACCGATGAACATCTACCAGTTAAGCTTGATGGCACGAACTATGCCACTATTGATGAGTTTACTAACTACGACCAGCCTGTACTGAACGTCATCTCCTGCACTTACATCGGTAAGGTGTTCGGTGGCGGCCTGGGTACTGGTGCTGCCATGTATGCTGACCCCACGGTAAACATCAATATGATACAGGGAGAGTATGCCGACAATCTTCCTGTTGATATTAACAACCCCAACAAGCTCGGAGCTGTGGAGAATGTCTATGGCGGTGGCAATCTGGCTGCTGTCCATGGCAATACGACAGTCAACATCGGTACTGAGATAGGAAACGACATCGTTCTTAACTCACCAGAAAATGAAACGGAAGAGAATCGCACCAAGCAAGTGCTGGGTGCCTACATCACAGGTACTGTCTATGGTGCCGGTAAGGGTGTAGAAACAGACCCCAACGCAGCCATCGTCACAGGTAACACACGGGTGAATATGGCTGGCGGTCTCATAAAGCGCAGTATCTATGGCGGCGGTGAACTGAGTTCTGTAGGAACCTTCGAAACATATTACACTGAGACTATCGGAAATGACGACCAAAGCGATTACCATGTCAAAGGCGAGCCAAAAACTTGTGCAGAGAATACAGGCTTGACAGAGGTTATCATTAGCGGTGGACAGGTGGGTCTTGTCAATCAGCTGATGCCAGATCCTGCCAACCCAACTTCCGACGACGACTATGGCTACGTGTTCTGCGCCGGCAAGGGTATAGCAGACCCGACGGAGCAAAACGAAGATGATGTACCATACGCCAACCTGCTTGCTGTGTCTGGCTCTTCTCACTTGGAGATCACTGGTGGACTTGTTGCTGCCTCTGTCTATGGAGGCTCTGAGAACGGACAGGTGCTGGGCAATACATTTGTAGAAATCAAGGACGGCCAGATCGGTTCCGGTCACTACAAAGAAGGCGACACTCACCACTGGGATCCTATATATACTGAAGACCAATGGACTACGGCAATTAACAAGATAAAGGATGGCACCTTCACCGATGCCGATGCAGCACCTTTCCATGAGTGCGATTCATGGCCTTTCGGACCTGAGGGTGAACGCCATGTATATGACCATTTCGCCGAGTATAAATATAACGGTGAATACTACTATGACGAAGCTCATCAACAACCTTCTTATGGAGGATCTAAATCCGGTAGCGACGGTCACAGCTACTACGGCCACGTCTTCGGCGGTGGCTCTGGATATTATCCTTACGCTCCTGGACAGTGGCGCCGTACAGCAGGCCGCGTGAACGGCAACACCGAAGTAAAGATCACTGGCGGACATATCCTGACCAACGTCTATGGCGGTAATGAGATCACTGATGTGCTGGGAAGCAGCAAAGTACACATGACCGGCGGCACCGTGGGTGTTCCCCGTACCCTTGCGGGTATTCAAGCACGTCCTGTCAACTCCTACATCTTCGGCGCTGGCATGGGCGACCCGCGTGTGATTTTCAACGGCTGGTCGAATGTAGCCTCGGCAGAGGTCATCGTTGAAGGTGATGCCGTGGTCTTCGGCTCCGTATTTGGCGGCGGCGAGGATGGTCACATCCTGGGCAATGTCAGCACCACCATCCAGGGCGATGCCCTCATCGGTACGTTCGGTTCTTCTGGTGTCGACGGCAACATTTTCGGTAGCGGTCGTGGATTTTCCACTTTGGCCCTCACGGCAGGTGCCGTATGCGGAAATGTAGAAGTCAAAATCGCCGAAAATGCCAAGATTCTCGGCTCTGTCTTCGGCGGCGGACGTATGGCAGCTGTGGGCATCCATCTTGTAGCAGAAGGAACCGCCAACTACGGCGTGCTGATTCCTGACGGCAAGAATCAGGTGCTTGGCGGAGACGATGTGGATGCCGCGGGTGCTACCCACGGCTACGTGACCATCAACATCACGGGCGGCACTATCGGCAACCCGTCGCAGTTGGCCACCAGCCAGTTCAGCATTGGCGATGTCTTCGGCGGCAGCAAGGGCATTTTCTTAAATGGTGAGTGGACCAAGAGCCAGAAACTCGGACTGGTGAAGAACACCACGGTGAACATCTCGCAGGCAGAAGACTCTACTACTACCATCTACGGCAACGTCTATGGCGGTGGTGAGATTGCTTCGGTAGGTTCATACTCATACGCCACCACAGATGATAATACTCTCTCTGAGCCTATAAAAGTAGGCGACGTGAACGGAATGCTTGAAGACAATACTGGCAAGGCCACGATCAGCATCACGGGAGGCACCATCGGACAGAACAGCCTTGCAGACACCAATGGTAACGTCTTCGGAGGTTGCCTCGGTATGGCCGGCCCCACATATTCTGGCTACTCGTTTGTAAACAACTCCGAAGTTACCCTCAACGGTGGTACTGTCTATGGCAGCATCTTCGGAGGAGGCGAGAACGGTCACATCTTCCACGACACTGATGTCAAGGTCAAGAGCGGCACCGTGGGCATCCCGTTGCACGATAAAGTCATTGCGGACCTCAGCGATGCCGAGAAGGACAATATGATCTACCGCGGCAACGTCTATGGCGGTGGCCGAGGCGTCGACCCTGTTGACGGTGGTGGCTACAGCATCACTGCAGGAAAGGTGGCAGGCAACACCAATGTCACCGTTGAAGGCGGTACTATCTACCGTAATGTCTATGGCGGTGGCTCCTTAGCTTCCGTAGGTAATCGAGACGAACAACCTCAAACAGACGGCTCTTTCCTGACGGGATTAGCCACCGTCACCATCAAGGGTGGTCAGATCGGCACCGACGGCGGTCAGTCTGCTGACGTTTATACCACAAATGGCCCCACCCGCGAGCCCCTCAAGGAGAATGGAGGCGTTTTCGGCTCAGGCCGTGGTTTGGCTGCCGGCGCAGATGCCACTTCTGTCCTCGTGCAGTTGGCCTATACCAAGAACACCGAAGTGTACATTCAGGATGATGGTATTGTCACCGGCTCCGTCTTCGGCGGCGGTGAGAACGGTCACGTCAAGTATGACACCAAAGTGTATGTCCGTGGAGGTACTGTCGGTACGGAGCTGACCGAGGAAGAGCACAGGATTTTCCTCGATAATCCTAACACTCCTGAGGTAGAAGCAATTGATGACAACGGCCGTGGCCTGGTCGTCTACCGTGGTAATGTCTATGGCGGCGGCCGAGGAATCGATAAAGCCGGTGATTATTATTCGCTGACCGCAGGACGTGTCTATGGCAATACCTACGTCGAGGTGAGCGGCGGTAAGATCTACCACGATGTCTTCGGCGGCGGATCGCTGGCCTCTGTCGGCAATGAGACGATAGATGAAACCACAGGCGAGGTAAGCTATCGCGACGATTCCGGCGAAACAGAGGTACGCATCAAAGGTGGTGTCATCGGCTACTCTGCAACCCACCCCGAATTGCAGGGCTTCAACTGCGGCTTCGTCTATGGTGGCTGCCGCGGACTCTCTGCCGATCCGGAATCCGAAATCGTGCAGATGGCTTACGTGCACGACACCAAGGTATATATAGAGGATGAAGCAGACATTAAGGGCTCTGTCTTCGGCGGCGGTGCCAACGGACATGTGAAGAACGACACCTACGTGGAAATCAGCGGTGGAAGCATCGGTTCAAAACTCAATGCCGACGAGCTGGGCTTAGATGAGCATGGCGTGGCATCAAAGTCGGTGTACCGCGGCAACGTCTATGCTGGAGGAAGAGGCGTGGATGTATATCAGAAGGCTGGTTCCGACTTGTACAGTCTGACTGCTGGTGCCGTCTATGGCAATGCCGAGCTGCTGATGACCGGCGGACACGTATGGCACAACATCTACGGTTCAGGCGCCATGGCATCAGTCGGCACGGTTCAATCAAAGGCAGAAGGCCAGCATGTGCACGATGAGATTGTGGATGCAAGCAATGTCATCCAAAACCCAGACAACGAGCTCAACTACCTGACGGGTGTATTCAAGGATGGAACCGGCAAGGTCACCTTGACCATCACAGGCGGTACCGTGGGCGACACCACACCGGGACAGGAGGGTATCAACAACGGTAACGTATTCGGAGCTGGACGTGGTGTGTCGGCCAACCGCAATGACATAGTGTCTGGCATGGAGTTCGTCAATATGGCCGAAGTCACCATCGGAACCAGCGGGCAGACAAGCTATACGGGCACCGACCCTGAGAAGCTGAACTATCCCTACATCTACGGCAATGTCTATGGCGGCGGTGAGAACGGTCACGTCAAGACCGACACCGACGTGAGGATTTACAGCGGCATCATCGGATGGCCGCTCGTCGAGGGAGAAGGTCAGATATACAAGGAAGGAGCTGACGGCTCAGCCAAGAACCCCTACCGCGGACATGTGTTCGGCGGCGGTTGCGGTGTCGATCCACTCTACCACGGAGACACAGAGGAGCGAAGCGCCACGGCAGGACGTGTCTACGGTCATACCAACGTCACCATGACAGGCGGCGTGGTGCGCCGTGCCATCTACGGCGGTGGCATGTTGGCTTCTGTCGGTGTTTACCGCTTGCTCAATACGGATATGCATATCATCGACATGATCGAGGATGAGGTCAACGCAGGCGATGCTACTGTCACCGTCAGCGGCGGTTACATAGGCAACGTCGATGCCAACGGCAATGCCCTCGGCACAGGATACCTTGCCCCTGGCGACAACAACGGTTTCGTATATGGCTCCAGCTGCGGTATGGTGGCCGACGTCTTTGAGGAAGGTGGACAACAGAACACCGATAACATCCAGTACAGGCAGATGGGTTATACCCATTCCACCCATGTCGGCATCAGTGACGGTCACATCTTCGGATGCGTCTTCGGCTCGGGTGAGAACGGTCACGTATGGGAAGATGCCATCGTCAACATCAGTGGCGGCGAGATAGGCAGCGAGGGCAACGACTCAAAATATGTAGGCAATGTCTATGGCTCGGGCCGCGGTGTGGATCATCCGCATGCCCACATCAGTGAGACGGCAGGTAAGGTCCGTGGCAACACCACAGTCAACGTCACTGGCGGTACCGTTTGGCGAGATGTCTATGGCGGCGGCTCTTTGGCGTCGGTAGGTGAAGCCGACGAGGAAGCAGACGATGGCAAGATAAAGATTGATGATGACATTCTTAAAACCAATCCATTCCCCTACTCTACTGGTCTGACTCGCGTAGTCATCGATGATAATGCTGCCGTCCACGGCTCTGTCTATGGCTCAGGCCGCGGTGTGGCCAGCACCAATACAGAGTACAAGCAGGCAGCCTACGTCAAGAACACACTCGTCACCGTGAAGGGCAACGCCCATGTTCTTGGAAACGTATTCGGCGGCGGTAATGCCGGTCACGTCCGTAAGAACACCGATGTCACTATCAAGGAGTCGGCAAAGGTGGACGGCAACGTCTATGGCGGCGGTGCAGGTGCGATTGAGTCACCTACTGCCGGACTGGTGAACCATGATGTTGTAATCAACATTAAGGGTGGTGTGATTGCAAAGGACGTCTATGGCGGAGGCGCCATTGCCAACACCAACGTCCACGACGTGCGAAACACAGCCGCCACCGACTGTTCCGATGATGAAAGTAGGGGCAAGGCAAAAACCGAAGTGAACCTCCTCGGCGGTATTATCCTCGGTGATGCCTACGGCGGTGGACAGGGTGTGATACCTGCCAGCACTGCTACGGATGCAGAGAAAGCCAATGCCGGTGCCATGGTGCAGGGCGATGTGACCGTGACGCTCGACGGTACGGCGTTCTATCCAACCACAACCACCGATGGCGTTGCGACCTCAGGCCGTGTCTTCGGATGTAACAACCTGAACGGTACACCGCAAGGTACAGTACTGGTGAAGGTGCTTAAGACGGTAGGCGTCACAAAGAGCGGTGACACTTATACCGTCAAGGAAGTTGAAGACAAGCCTACCCGCAACTCCAATATCTACGAAGTGGAGGCCGTCTATGGCGGCGGTAACCTGGCAGCATACGAGCCATGGGATGCCAATGCTACAGGACAATATACCTACTCTGGTCGCATCTCACCTGCTAATAATCCGCTGCAGGTAGTCATTGACGGTTGCGAGGAAACAAGTATCGACTATGTCTATGGAGGTGGTAATGCTGCCTCTACACCATCTACACAGGTGACGATACTCGGAACTTACGAGATCGGCACTGTCTTCGGCGGTGGTAATGGTAAGGACGCACTACCCAACGGTGACGAAAACCCGGGTGCTCACGTAGGCTATAAAGCTGACGGTACAACCCCATATGCCAATGCTTCCGGCAATGCCAACGTCTATCTCTTTGGTGGAACCATCCACGAAACATTCGGTGGTTCAAACACCAAGGGTAGCATTCTTGGAAAGGCAGAAATGCACATCAATGAGGTGAAGAACAGTACGACCGGTAAAGCTGTCTGTCCACTGATACTCGACGAGGCTTATGGCGGCGGTAACGTGGCTTACATGGAAGGCGGAACCGAAATCGAGCTGGGATGTATTACTTCTCTGAAGACACTCTACGGAGGCGCCAGAAATGCCAACGTGGGCGGTGATATCAACATGACCATCACCAGTGGACACTTCGACCGTGTATTCGGCGGTAACAACCTCGGTGGTACAATCAGTGGCTCCATCACAGTGAACATCGAGGAAACGGGATGTAACCCCATCACCATCGGTGAGCTTTATGGCTGCGGTAACCAGGCACCATACTCTACTCCTTCAGGTAAGACCGACCCGACCATCAATGTGAAGTCGTTCACCAGTATCGGCCGTATCTTTGGCGGTGGACTGGGTACAGCAGCTGTCGTAACAGGCAATCCTACCGTCAACATCAACGAGGTTAAGGGTGAAAATGCCAACAATACCACATGGGACTACCATCAGAAGACTGTAGATGGAAAGCTTGTCGGTAACGTCATCGAATACCACGATAATGCCAGCGATCCTACCGAGGTGACCAGTAGCGTGACCATGCCGACCCATGAGACCGGTAAGATAGGTGCAATCGGCACTGTCTTTGGTGGCGGTAATGCAGCAGAAGTCAATGGCGGCACCCACGTGAACATCGGAACTGAGAGCACTGTCACATTTGAATCTATAGATGATGACGAAACTACTACTGAAAATGAGAAGGTGAAGAACGTAGAAGGTGTTGATATCCGCGGTGATGTCTTTGGCGGTGGTAATCAGGCAGATGTAACAGGAAAGACCAATGTGATTATAGGACAGTAATGGTTATTGGTTATAGGTTATTGGTTAATAGCTTAATAGCTTAGTAGCTTAATAGGTTAATAGCTTAATGGCTTAGTAGCTTAATAGGTTAATAGCTTAATGGCTTAGTAGCTTAATGGGTTAATAGGATAGCCCCGAAGGGGCGGAATAGAACAGGCGGGGGTGTAAGCTCCCGTTTGTTTTTGGTGAGAGGAGAGAAGTGAGAGACATGTAATGCGGAGTGGATGCTGCTGAGAGTGAACGATGAAAGACTGGGCATACAATTTTTGTCCATAAACGGATAAACCCAAATCGGTCATTAGACTGTTATGCACTAACAAACTTTCTTTTTGTCATCTGTTTCACCGCTTTTCAGTTACAATGGAACCCCATTGCTCCTTCAAAGCGTCAAAAAATCTGCTCAAAAATATAAATTGTCATCATCATAACGCTAATGACCGATTCGGGATAAAATCTGTTTTTTTCAGAGCGAAAAATCGGGCTTGCTTAGGAGGCTGCAAAAAATGCTCGAAAAACCGTGAGTTAACTCAAACGATGATTTGAGTTAACTCATAAGACAAATCGAGTTAACTCGCGCGATTTTGCGAGTCAACTGGATGATAATAGATGTTAGAGAAATTAGGGAGGTTAAAAGAAGTTAAAGAAGGTAGAGAAGGTAAATACATCTCTAAGGGGGAGGAAGGTAAGGGAATGGGAAGGGAATCTGTTCGACCATTCGACAGGCTTAGTACGACATAGGAAGTCAAAAACAACGCCATTGTTTCTGTCAAACATCAGTGTAGGAATGACAAAGCAATGGCGTTGTTTTTTAGTCCCCTATTGGAAAGGACTTATGGGCAATAAGTGTTATTTGTGACCTGCATAACGGACATTCACGGCTTCACCTTTGAGTACATCGGCAAAGGTCTGGGGGGTGACGGTGACCGGACCGCGCATGAACTCGGGTACATTGTAGCTCTTCATGGAGAGACGATGTGCATCGGGACGTGACATAGGGAGTTCGAACGGGCGGCTGGCATGTCCTTCTGCATCGATATGTGCGATGAAAGGCCGGGTAAACGAACCATCATCGCGACGACTGCTGAAGATGACCCACCGACCATTGCTGGACCATGAATGGTAGCTTTCGGTGTCTGGAGAGTTGAGAGCTTTCATCGGGGAAACCGATGAAACACTATCGGCCCGCAAGTCAATCATCCAGAGGTCGGCATCGTGGTGCCAGATGGGGAAATAGCCGAAGTGTGTCATGGTAAACATCAGGAAACGGCCATCGGGAGAGACACGAGGAAGAACAGCACTGCTATCGATAGCTGACGCATCGAATACCAGTTCGCGCGGACCAAACTCGAAGGTCTCGGGGTTAAAGGTCTTACGATAGATATTGTATTTCAGCTCCTCTACACGGCGGAGGGTCTCCACCTGTTTCGTAGCGGTCGAATCCTGAAGGGCGAGATGGGCACTGCAGTAATAGAGCATCTTACCATCGGGTGCCCAACAAGGGAATACCTCGTATTCGGTGGTATCGTTCTCAAGATTACATACCTCATCGGTAGCGACGTTATAAGTAATGAGGTCACTCTCTGAGTCGTACACCTCAATCTTGTTCGGATTGGTGGTATGAAAACTCTGCGTCGTCTTGTCAGTGGAATAAACGATGAACGGCAGCCAAGGATGCCATGCGGGATAGACTCCAGCCGAGAGGATGGAGTCATTACGCATATTCACACGCTTCAAAGTGCCATCGTAGGCAATGACGGTACCACCATCCTTCTGACGTGCATGGAACTGCATACGTTCGGGATTATACTGCTGATAGTTGTGGCAATTGATGCACTGTCCCTGACTGTTCTCACTACAGAGGAAATTATCATAGATGACCGACTCATCATAGTTTTCGAGACAACGCTGGTTGATGGTCAGCACCTCGTATGCCACGAATGACGGCGAGATGAGACGGTAGCTGATATAAGGGTCGATGGAATCGGGTGACACATGAATAGCAAATGGTTGGTAACGCGTCCAGCGGTCACCACGACGTGCATAGACCTCCACCTGCAAGTCATGGCCTTGTGCCGCTGCAAGAAGCTGACGCCAGTCGGACAGTGACGGCTGAACATCATCGGAACAAGTCAATTCGCCAGCAGAACCTGCGGACATGCTATAGCGAGCCACCATGGCATCGGCAGGAGTGTCGAGCATGAAAGTAAGGGGTGCGATATTAACCGGGATGGTGACATCGACATAATCGGGATATATCTTGGGAAGGGAGTCCACCTGTGTGTACTCCGTAGGAACTGACACGTGGGTACAGGCGCTCATTATTGTCAGCAAAATGGCTGACAATAAAGTTGAAGATTGAAAGTTGAAAATTGAACGTTTTGAAACTGCAAGTAAGGAATGACGAACTGTATTCATTGACTATTGAGGGTTGAAGATGAAAAAACAAAAGATTGGTTCTATCTTCCCCCTTAAGGGGGATTGAGGGGGTCTGATTAATATGGTTGGAGGTTTGACATCAGATAAAAATCATAATAGAAGGTGTTACCGAAGAGCGGATAGAGCGCTTCGCGTACTTGGGTGATATCCTGATCTTGGTACTTCGGTGCCACTTGTGTGAAACTGGCATAGCTGTCTTTTACGCGCTGATCGAACGGGACGTTAGAGAGGTTACGTCCTTCTTCTGAACCAAAGAAATAGGCTGCCTCCTGATAGTGGATTGGCATATCCTTACCTGGATGCAACTGGATGTAGTCGGCAAAGCGTGCCCAGAAGGCTCTTGAGTCTTTCACCCAAAGGGATGCCAACAACGCCTGTTCCTGGAAATAAGGATCGGATGTGTCGGTGCTATATGCTAACTGGCGCATGATAAACTGCTCTACCAAACCCTGATCGCTAGTCAAACGGTTTTCGTAGTGCAGCATGTGAGTGATGGGTTCAAGTTCTGCATTTTGTGCGATAGCCTGCGGATTGCCGACTAAAGGTTCCATCTGACGTGCCCAATCATCAAAGAACAGGGTGTGGCGCAAGATACCGAGATACTTACGTGCCACCTGCTGATCACCCTCAAGGATAGCGCACTTAGCCAAATACTTGATATACTCTGGACGCCAGTCGAACTCCACGCCCATCTCCATACACATACGGTTGCAGTAATTCAAGAGTCCGTACTGATAGTAAAAGAGGGTACCTCCAAACACCTGCATCATGCTGATGCCGAACGGAGTAGCAGCCGGTTTCGACCCATTGCGATACTGATACATCATACTCCCCTGCTGACCCAGACGGCTCAATGCCAGGTTGCGCATCATGACGATGGCACGGGTAGGTTCGTCCTGCTGACGGGCAGCTTCGTCCATCACCCCACTCCAGTCGGCACGGTCGATACAACGTTGCATCTTCAGTTCGTGGTGGAAGTTCTCATCCTTAAACCAGAAATGGAATACACCATAGGCAATCAAAAGGAAAAGAAGTCCAACCCGTAACCCCTCTCTTATCTTCCCCAAGGGGAGACGATTGGGTTGTTTTTTAGTTTTCTCTCCTTGGGAGAGGGGCAGGGAGAGGTGGTCTTTTTGATAGCATACAGCTATCGCGATGAAGAACAAGAGGAGAAGGTAATATGGGAGGTAGTATATGTGATGTTCGTTGAGGACACGGAAAAGCGGCAGTTCTGCCCAGTAGAGGTTAACGAGATTGGTCTCGTGGTACACGAAACGATAGTACAACAGCGGGATGGCTACAAGGGAAAGGACTGCAGCGAATGTATTGACGGCACTCTCCCCTTTCGTAGTCAGTCGCCAGGTCCAGATACCCATCAGTAAGGCTGCTGCCAGGGCATAGATACCCAAAAGCGGGAAACCTACCAAAACCACAAGTACGATGAAGACTGCTCGCAATTGGAACCGTGAGGGCAGACAATGGAAAGCCCACAGCAATGCCACCACGGATGTGACACCTAAGGTGGTCACAAAGAAATGGCCACGAAGTTTCAGAAGGTACACCCAATAGCCCATATCGACAATGGTCAGCAGAATGAGAGCAACAGGAATGAGCATCAGGACAGACCACCGATGGGATATGCAGAAAGTACGACGGGTAAGCCACATCAGCAGATACCACAATGCACAAAGCATCAGTACTCCCAACCATGGGATGGCCAAAAACTGCGTAAGGAATGTACCTATATAAGTGAGGAAGCCACCCGGAACCACCATCTGCTGACTGAAGAAGGCAGGAGTGGTGAGGAAAAGATTCAACTCTTGGGTCTTCCAAAGGAAATCGTTTTCAAAAAACAGGAGAGAACCTGCGACGATAATTAAGGCAAGGAGCCAAATAGTGATTGTTCTTAGGAGGTTTGACATTGAATTGGGTTTATTAAAGGGGGGTTCGAGATGACGGAATAACGTTATAACGGGATTACGGGATTTATGGGTGATTGTCTGGATGATGGTACATAATTAGCCCCTCAAGGGGTGCCTTGATAATGCGGCCTAAGGTAAGACCGAGGGAGATGGCAGCAGCACGGAGTTCTGCTTCATACACCACAGCAATAGAACCCACGAAGTGTATAGGGAGGTCATCACGATGGTAGTTCTTCACATTACGGACAAAGAACTGAGTGAAACAATCGAGCAGGAACTGGTGAATCTCGGGATTGTCACGATGATGCTGACAAAATTGAGAGGTCTGTCCCAAGAAACGATTGGGCATCGGTTCACGATACACCTTATTAATAATAGTAGGACCGTCAAGATGTGTCTCATGAAAGAAGAGGTCGCATACCTCGTCAGAGAACTGACATTTGAGCACATCGCCTACCAATCGTTTTCCAATATATGCCGCACTACCCTCATCGCCCAAGATATAACCCAAAGGAGATACATTACTGATGATGTCCATTCCGTCGTAATAACAGGAGTTGGCACCTGTGCCTAAGATACATGCAATACCCGCTTCGTGCTGACAGAGGGCCCGGGCAGCACCTAGCATATCACTGCCCACGAAGATACGGGGATTGGAATCAAAGGTATCACGTAATGCCTCCTCCACCATCACGCTTTTTTCCTTGGTACACCCTGCCCCATAAAAACAAATCTCGTCCACGACTGCCTGCGAAGGCAATTGAGGGACGAGTTCATCGATGAGGATTTGTCGGATGCACGAAGGAGACTGATGGAATGGGTTGATGCCTTGTGTGGACAAAGATGTGGTCAAAGTAGGACATTGACCATTAACCATAGAAGACGGCCCATTGGTCAGACACCAATCGGTCTTGGTGGAACCACTATCGGCAATCAGTCTCATTCGGCACTAAACTCTTTGATGCGTTGTTCTTCGGATAACTTACAGATTAACAGGGTATCGCCTTTTTCTGCAACAATATATCCATCGAGACCCTGTATGACCACGCGGCGTTCCTCGCTGGTGTGGATAATACAATTACTGGTATCATGCAGTTCGATACGAGGACCTATCGCAGCATTGCCGTCAGCATCTTTATCAGCAAGGGTAATCAGAGAACCCCAGGTACCCACGTCGCTCCAACCAAAGTCGGCTGGATAGACAAAGATTTCCTCTGCCTTCTCCATGACTGCATAGTCAATGGATATGCTCTTGCATTGTGGGAAACGCTCGTTGACCACACGCTGCTCATCAGCAGTACCAAGGAACGGCAACATATCTTCGAATATCTTAGAAACCTCTGGTTCGTAGTGGCGCAATGCCTGGGCGATGGTCTCTACATTCCAGATGAAGATGCCAGAATTCCAGAAAAACTCAGCACGACTTACATACTTCTTCGCCGTTGCCAAGTCTGGTTTCTCACGGAAGGTGTCTACCCGATAAATCTCTCGGTTGCGCATCGATGCATGAGCGAGGTCTGCCTGGATATAACCATAACCAGTTTCAGGACGCGTAGGATGCATACCCAGTGTCACGATAGCATCGGTTTGTGAGGTAAAATCGAGTGCAGCACGGATGACACGACGGAACTCATCAGTATTCATCACCAAATGGTCGCTTGGCGTGATGACCAGATTGGCTTTTGGGTCTTTCTTCTTGATACGCCAACTGACATACGCGATACATGGCGCGGTGTTACGACGACATGGCTCAAGCAGGATATTCTCCTCGGGAATCTCTGGCAGCTGGATCTTCACAATATCTGCATACGCCTGTGATGTCACTACCCACACGTTCTGAGGATCTATCACTCCTTTGAAACGGTCGAATGTCAGTTGTAGGAACGTACGTCCACATCCCATTACATCAATAAACTGTTTGGGACACTCAGGTGTGCTCATCGGCCAAAAACGGCTACCGACACCACCTGCCATGATTACGAGGTTGTTATGACTGTTCATATAGTTGTATTTACGCGACTCATAGGACTTATAAGCCTATAGGGCTCCTTTCAAAAACAAAAGACAGCTAACTAAAAATGCATTAGTTAGCCGTTCTGATGTCTTTGCAATTTGATTTAAGCTTCTGCTGGGGTTTCCTCAACTGGAGCTTCTTCTGCCGGTGCTTCTTCTGCAGCAGGTGCAGCAGCAGCAAGTGCAGCAGCCTTCTTCTCAGCTACCTTCTTTGCTACAGCCTCGTCTGCCTTCTTCTCAGCAGCGAGACGTGCTTCGTAAGCAGCTTTCTTCTCTGCAGCATTCTTGTCAGCAGCAGCAGCGGCTTTCTTTTCCTTGTCTGCTTTCCAAGCATCAAACTTCGCCTGACAAGCAGCTTCATCGAAGGCACCCTTCTTCACACCACCGAGGAGGTGTCTCATCATATAAACGCCTTCTTTTGAAAGGATGCTATGAACGGTGGGAGTTGGTTGAGCACCACACTGGAGCCAATACAACGCACGTTCAAAGTTCAAATCAATTGTTGCAGGATCTGTGTTCGGATTGTATGTACCAATCTTCTCCACGAAGCGACCATCACGTGGTGCATCTGCATGAGCGATCACGATAGCATAGAATGCATAGTTCTTGCGACCGTGACGCTGCAATCTAATTCTAGTTGCCATTAAATTTTGTTTTTTCTTTGTTTAATAAATGATTTGAATATGCTACTAACCCGTAATAGCGGCTGCAAAGGTAGTAATAATTTACCATTTGACCATTTACTATTTACTATTTTTTTTAAAATAAGTGTTTTTTTAGGAGCATAAGGGGTAGAATTGAACTTTTTTCACTATCTTTGCAGTCGATTTTGACTTTAACAGATCTTTAAGGGCGACAGGTGCCTTAGAGACCACAGAACAGAAATAAAACAAGAAAATGAAAAAGCAACTGTTATTGGGTGATGAAGCGATTGCGCTTGGTGCCATCAATGCAGGGTTAAGTGGTGTATATGCTTACCCTGGAACACCAAGCACAGAAATCACCGAGTTTATCCAGAACAACCCTGAAGCCAAGGCAAGGGGTATCCACAGTCGTTGGTGTACCAACGAGAAGACTGCCATGGAAGCAGCCCTCGGTATGTCGTATGCAGGCAAGCGTGCATTGGTCTGCATGAAGCATGTAGGCATGAACGTATGTGCCGATGCATTTGTCAATTCTGCCATCACCGGAGTAAACGGTGGTCTGGTGGTTCTGGCAGCTGACGACCCCTCAATGCATTCTAGTCAGAACGAGCAGGACAGTCGCTTCTATGCGAAATTTGCCATGGTGCCTGCCTTCGAACCAAGTAACCAACAAGAGGCATACGACATGATGGCAACAGCCTTTGCTTATTCCGAAGCCATCAAGGAACCTGTGGTTATGCGTGTTGTGACCCGTCTGGCTCATAGCCGTGCTGCCGTAGAGGTTGACGAAGCTAAAGCAGAAAACCCACTGAATGTATGCACTGAACGTTGGGTGCTGTTACCAGGTATTGCCCGTAAGCGCTATGTGGACCTTCTTGCCAAGCAATTTGACATGCAGCAAGCAGCAGAAACATCCGTATATAATAAAATAGAAAAAGGAGGAACCAAGAAATTGGGTATTATCGCTTGCGGTATCGCTTACAATTACGTGAAAGAAGCCGTTGGTGATGATGCGAATATCCTGAAGATTTCACAATATCCGCTTCCTGTAGAAAAGGTAAGACAACTGGCAGCAGAGAACGATGCCATCTTGGTAGTAGAAGATGGGCAGCCAGTGGTAGAAGAGTTGTTAGCAGGTATTTTAGGTGCCGGCTACCCTATCAAGGGACGTCTGACTGGCGACCTACCACGTACTGGTGAATTGAACCCCGACCATGTTTCCAAAGCCCTTGGCAAGGAAGCAGGTCCGGTATTCGATGATGCTAAAAACCTTGCAGGCCGTCCTCCTCAGTTGTGTCAGGGATGCGGACACCGTGATGTTTACACTGCCCTGAATCAGGTATTGGCTGAATATCCCGACTACAGGGTCTTTGGTGACATCGGTTGCTATACCCTCGGAGCACTGCCACCCTTCAAGGCATTGGCCAGCTGTGTAGATATGGGTGCATCCATCACCATGGCCAAAGGTGCAGCAGACGCAGGTTTGTTCCCCGCAGTTGCCATCATCGGTGATTCTACTTTCACCCATTCAGGAATGACAGGATTGCTCGATGCTGTCAACGACAAAAGCAATATCACCGTTGTAATATCTGATAACCTTACAACAGGTATGACTGGCGGCCAAGACAGTGCAGGTACGAATAAGTTTGAAGCCATCTGTCGAGGACTGGGTGTAGAACCTGACCACATCCGTGTGGTGGTACCTCTGCCTAAGAACATGCCAGAGATTACCCGTATTCTGAAAGAAGAGATAGACTACAACGGAGTGAGTGTTATCATTCCTCGTCGTGAATGCATCCAGACAGCAGCACGTCACGCAAGAGAAGCCAGAAAAGCAAAGGAGGAGCAGAAATGAAGAAAGATATCATACTTTGCGGTGTGGGAGGACAAGGTATTCTCTCCATCGCCACAGTAATCGGTGAAGCCGCAACCATCGCAGGTATCAACCTGAAACAGGCAGAAGTACACGGTATGAGTCAGCGTGGTGGTGACGTACAGTCGAACCTACGCCTATCGACCGAGAAAATTTACTCAGACCTGATACCTCAAGGCGGTGCAGACTTAGTAATCAGCATGGAACCAATGGAATCGCTCCGTTACCTGCCATTTCTTGCCAAGAACGGTACGATTGTGACTAGCAGCAAACCATTTATCAACATCCCGAACTATCCAGACGAGGATGCACTGCAAGCCGAACTCGATGCACTACCATCAGTAGTGAAACTCGATATTGAGTCGGTAGCAAAAGATGCCGGTAATGTACGAGGTGCCAATATGGTACTGCTTGGGATGGCTGCCCCTTTCATAGAGATTATCACAGTGGACCAACTCCGTCAAGCCATCACAACAATCTTTGCACGCAAAGGTGAGGCTGTGGTAGAAGCCAACTTAAAGGCATTTGACATGGGAGCAGGAACGGTAAAGTAAACAACTGAAGGTTAGATGTTTATAGTTTATGGTTTATAGTTTAAAGTTAGTTTAGAGCTTATATAATATGGAAAAGACTATTCCAGTTGATAGCTGCCAGTACTTCAACGAGGCAATGGAGACTATGACACGTGCAGAGATTGAAGCTCTGCAACTGCAGCGTCTGCAAGCAACAGTGGAGCACTGCATGCAATCACCTTTTTACAAGAAACGTTTCGAGGAAAACGGTTTAAAGCCTTCTGACATCAAGACCCTCGATGACCTGCGCAAGATTCCGTTTACAACCAAACAAGATTTGCGCGATACCTATCCATTTGGCATTGCTAGTACCCCACTCCGTAATTGTGTGCGTCTGCACTCATCCAGTGGTACGACAGGCAATCCAACAGTAATTCTACATACCCAGAAAGACTTGGACGAATGGGCCAATCAGGTGGCACGTAACCTGTGGATGGTCGGACTGCGTCCTGACGATGTATTCCAAAACTCAAGCGGCTATGGTATGTTTACCGGCGGCCTTGGTTTCCAATATGGCGCAGAGCGTTTGGGTATGCTGACCGTTCCTGCAGCAGCAGGCAACTCACTACGCCAGATTAAGTTTATCACTGACTTCGGAACTACTGCACTACATGCCGTGCCATCGTATGTGACACGTCTGTACGAAGTGATGAAGGACAATGGAGTGGATCCACGCAAGGACACCAAGCTGAAGGTGTTGGCCATCGGTGCTGAACCCCATTCCGAGGAACAGCGCAAACGTATCGAAGACATGATGGGCGTGAAAGCCTATAATTCGTTCGGTATGTCGGAGATGTGTGGTCCTGGTGTTGGTTTCGAATGCAAGGAACAGAATGGTCTCCACTTCTGGGAGGACTATTATATCGTAGAAATTGTCGATCCAGAGACCTTGGAACCAGTACCTGACGGAGAAATCGGCGAACTGGTACTCACGACCCTCTGCCGTGAAGCCATGCCATTGTTGCGTTACCGCACACGAGACCTCACTAGAGTACTCGGTAGAAGTTGTCCTTGCGGACGCAACCACGTAAGAATTGACCGTATGCGTGGTCGCAGCGATGATATGATTGTGCTTCGCGGAGTGAACATCTTCCCAATCCAGATAGAAAAGATTCTGATGCAGTTCCCAGAACTGGCCAGCAATTATCTCATCACCTTGACCACAGATGAGGACAACGACAACATGACAGTAGAAGTAGAATTGGAAGAACTCTTCACCGATGACTACAGTCGTCTTCTCGACCTTGAAAAGAGGATTCGCAGAGCACTGAAGGACGAAATTCTGCTGACACCACATATCAAACTGGTACCAAAAGGTTCTTTGCCTGTATCGGAAGGAAAGGCCGTACGAGTTGTGGACAAGAGAAAAGTATATCAATAAAGAACTAAAAGAAAAAAGGAAGTATAATCGCTCCGTAACGTCCAGCACGTGGTGCTTAACTCCAAACCAGCATCGCTGGCATAACTTCTGCAAGCTTCAGTCCGTTTATTCTTATAATACGATTAAAAATTACTATTATGACAATCAAACAACTATCAATATTTATCGAGAACAAGGAAGGCACCCTGACGAAGGTGCTCGACCTGTTGAGCAAGGCCGGCATTCAAATTATCGCCTCGACCATTGCCGATACCAAAGACTATGGCATCTACCGTGTGCTTTGTAACCAACCCACACAGGCATACCTTATTTTAAAAGAGAACGGAATCAATGTGCAACTAGCCGACGTGACTGCATTGAGTATCGACGATGTACCAGGACGTGCTGCAGAAGCAGTCAAGAAGCTCTCTGCATCGGGTGTGAACATCTTGTATCTCTATTCATTCCTGTGGAAAGGGAAGGGTGTGCTTGTATTGCGCACAGATAACAACGACAAAACAAACGAAACCATTATCATCAATAAGATGTCGTTCCTTACGGAAGTTGACTTCGCTTAGCAGATGAAGGGTTAAAGTAATCATTAAATACCAACGTAAACAAACACAATTAACACACTATGCTGATCAAGATTTTGCTCACTGTGATTTTCCTCTGCGTCACGATTGCAGTAGGAATCTATTCACGTAAACAAGCCTCATCTGTTGAAGGCTTCGTACTTGGAGGTCGCTCTGTAGGGCCTTGGCTCACTGCCTTTGCTTTTGGCACCTCTTATTTCTCTGCTGTAGTCTTTGTAGGTTACGCAGGACAGTTCGGCTGGAAATACGGTATGTCTGCCTCATGGATAGGCATCGGTAATGCCGTCATCGGTTCGCTCTTGGCATGGCTGGTCTTAGGCCGCAGGACCAAGATGATGACACAACATATCCAGAGCCGCACGATGCCAGATTTCTTCGGCACACGTTTTGCAGATGAAAAACTGAGAGTAGTGGCATCAATCATTGCCTTTGTATTCCTTATTCCTTACACCGCAGGTGTGTATATGGGCATATCCAAGTTATTTGAGATGGGATTCGGCATTCCATACGAGTACTGTGCTTTCATCATGGCTTTACTGACGGCACTCTACGTGATACTTGGCGGATATAAGGCAACAGCCATCAATGACTTCATACAAGGTATCATCATGCTGTTTGGTATCACGACCATTATCGCAGTGGTGCTGAATAACCAAGGCGGTTTGATGGAAGCTCTCCACAAGATGGGAGAAGCCGTACCAACCGCACACGATTTGGAAGACCCCTCGGGATTGTTTGCCAACTTCCAACCAGGAGATTTCGCATCGTGGCTTGGACCAAATCCTTTAAGCCTGCTCGGTGTGGTAGTACTCACCTCACTCGGAACTTGGGGATTGCCCCAGATGGTTGGTAAGTTCTACTCTATCACTGACGAAGCAGCCATCCGTCGTGGTACAATTATTTCCACCATCTTTGCATTCGTTGTAGCAGGTGGTTGTTATTTCCTTGGTGGATTTGGCCGTTTATTCCCCGAGCCAGCATTCAACGAAGCAACCCACAAGTATGCATACGATAGCATCGTACCTTCGATGTTGGAAACATTACCCGACATTCTGATTGCTTTAGTGGTATTGTTGGTATTATCAGCATCCATGTCAACATTGGCATCTCTGGTACTCACCTCTTCATCGACCATGACCCTCGACCTAATCTACCGCGATAAGAAATCGAAAGCAGGTGAAGTGGAAGAAGGACAGATCAACGACCAGGTAGCCGAGAAGATAGAACGTCGTAAGGTCATCGTGATGCGTGTACTGATTGTCTTCTTCATTGTTCTCTCACTGATGATTGCATTGAACCCACCACAGTTCATCGCCCAATTGATGGGTATCTCTTGGGGTGCTTTGGCTGGTGCGTTCCTTGCTCCGTTCATGCTGGGACTCTATTGGAAGGGCGTGACCAAAGCAGCTGTATGGGCATGTTTCATCTGGGGTGTTGGCATCACTGTGGTCAACATGCTGATGCATAATGCCATCTTGAATCCTATCGACTGTGGTGCTGTAGCAATGGTTGGTGGATTCATCGTCGTATTCATTGTCAGTCTGGTGACTCCAAAGATGAAGAAAGAGGCTGTCAACCAAATATTTGAATGTTATAAAAAACCATAAAACACTAACACAAAAAACAAAACTATTATGATTCATAATCCACAAATGGAATGCATGTCACGTGAGGACATGCGGAAGCTACAATCAGAACGTCTGATTAAGACCGTAAAGACATGTTACGAGAAGGTTCCTTTCTACAAGAAAAAGATGGACCGTATGGGTGTAAAACCCGAAGACATCCGTAGTATAGACGATATCTACAAGTTACCTTTCACTACCAAACACGACTTGCGAGACGAATATCCGTTTGGTTTACAAGCAGTACCTCATAGTGAGATACGACGTATCCATGCCTCATCAGGAACGACAGGAAAACCTGTTGTCGGCACCTATACGGAGAACGACCTGAAGATGTGGGCAGAATGTGTGGCACGTGTATTGGCAGTTGGCGATATCGGTCCAGGTGACACCGTTCAAGTAGCATACGGATATGGACTCTTCACGGGTGGACTGGGTGCACATGATGGCGCTGCTTTACGTGGTGCTATTCAGTTGCCTACCTCCGCTGGTAACTCAGAAAAGCAGATTATGCTGATGAAAGACTTTGGAACGACCGCCCTTTGCTGTACCCCTTCATACGCCCTACATTTGGCAGAAGTGATAGAGAAGAATCCAGAAATCAATGCAGAAGACTTGAAACTGCGTGTAGGATTCTTTGGTGCTGAACCATGGACATGGGGCATTCGTCGTGAACTGGAAAAGAAACTTCACATCAAGGCTATCGATATCTACGGACTGACAGAGATGTGCGGACCTGGTGTCGGCGGTGAGTGTCTATTCCAGAACGGTACGCATGTAGCAGAAGATATGTTCTACCCAGAAATCATCAACCCGGAAACTCTTGAGCCTGTAGCTCCAGGCGAGGAAGGAGAATTAGTCTTCACTTCACTCTGTAAGGAAGCTATGCCAATCCTCCGCTATCGCACACGAGACCTTACACATCTCATCTACGAGCCATGTGAATGTGGTCGTACGACAGTACGCTTGGGTAAGATCTTGGGCCGAAGCGATGATATGTTGATTATCCGTGGTGTCAATGTATTCCCATCACAGATTGAGACTGTCTTGACAGAGTTCCCTGTATTTACTCCACAGTATTTCATCACAGTAGATCGTAAGAACAACGAAGACACATTCGACCTTGACGTTGAACTGCGTAGCGAATACTTCTCTCCGAACCCAGCCAAGCAGATGCCGTTCATCAAGCCACTTTACGACCGTATTGTCAGCATGATTGGTATCAAACCAAATATCCACATCAAGGAACCAGGCAACATCGAGCGTTCAACCGGTAAAGCAAAACATGTGCTCGATAAGCGAACACTCCTGACGGATTGGAAATAAAAACAGATGCTAGTTGTTAGACACTAGTTGCTAAAGTCTAGAAACGAAAGCAAAAAGCCTAAGATGTTAGATTCAAAAATTGTCAGTGCCGAGATAGAGGCCATGCATTTAGGCGACTTCAGTGCCGCTACCATACGCGATATACAATCGCTCAGTAAAGCCCTTGAGGCAAAGACTGGTGAACCGATTATTCACCTTGAGATGGGTGTACCTGGACTGCAGCCATCAGCTATTGCGCTGAAAGCAGAACAGGAAGCATTGCAGGCTGGATGTGCCACCATATACCCTCCCAACGGAGGTATTCCACGTATCAAGCAAGCTGCCTCAAGGTTCGTTAAAGCTTTTATCGGGGTCGATATCGACCCACTTTGCTGCATCCCTACGACAGGCAGCATGCAAGGTACGTTTGCCACCTTCACGGCTTGGCATCATGCTTCGCCTGAAAAAGACACCGTATTGTTCATCCATCCGGGATTCCCCGTCCAGACCACTCAATGTGATGTCATCGGACTGAAACATATCGGGCTGGATATCCATGATTTCCGTGGTGATGCCCTCATCCGAAAATTAGAGGAAATCCTATCGGCAGGTAATATCTGCGGTATTGTGTATTCGAACCCGAACAACCCTTCTTGGGTATGTTTCAACGAGGAAGAGCTGAAAGGTATCGGCCAACTCGCTACGAAGTATGACATCATCGTGCTCGAAGACTTAGCCTATTTCGCAATGGACTTCAGAAGGGACCTCTCCCATCCGTTTGAGTCTCCTTTCCAAGCCACAGTAGCACGTTATACAGACAATTATATTCTGGCAATATCAGGTTCAAAAGCATTCTCGTATGCAGGTCAGCGTATCGGTGTGTTGTGCATCAGCAACGCACTCTACCATCGCATCTACCCTGCCCTTCAGACCAATTTCGGAGTTGGAGAATTTGGTGATTTCATCTGTAATCGCCTGATGTATACCCTCTCCAGCGGGACGACCCACAGTGTGCAACATGCGATGGCAGCACTGATGGAAGCAGCCTGCGATGGTATATATAACTTTCTTAACGACGTACGAGAATACGGACGCAGAGCCAAGTTTATGAAAGATGTGCTGTTGGCAAACGGATTCTATCTAGTATATGACAACGACCTTGGAGCACCCTTGGCTGACGGATTCTACTTCACGGTTCAGTATTCAGGCATGAACGACCTGCAACTGACACGCGAACTGATGTTCTACGGCATTGCCGTGTTCCCACTCGACACGATGGGGTCGAACGAACAAGGCGTACGAATATGCACTTCGTTCTTCAGCAAGGAACAAGAGCCGTTGTTTGAGGAACGAATCACGGCATTTCATGCTGATCATACTATATAGGTTATTGATTATTGGTTAATGGTTAATGGTTATTGAGTATGAGATTTGTTTTTATTTTTGCTTTTTTAAATATTTACATCTCCCTAAACGCGCAGACATTCTCATTCGATCAAGTCGACAAAGAAGCTACGCAAGTAAAACCGACGGACCTCTATAATACCGCCGTTGGTTACGGATACGATATGACCAAGTTGGCACCTGTAGCTACAGGACAGCCCTTCTTCTTCTCAGTCAGTGTACCCGACGGGAACTACCGTGTGACTGTTACATTGGGCTCAAAGAAGAAAGCAGGTAATACGACCGTACGAGCCGAATCACGTCGGTTGATGATTGAGAATTGTGTGACCAAGAAGGGGGAACGCAAGCAGATCTCGTTTATCGTCAATAAACGCAACACGCTGATTGGGCAGAACGACCGAGTAAGAATCAAAGACAGGGAGAAGACCAAACTCAACTGGGACGATAAACTCACCATTGAAATCAATGGAGATGCACCCGTCTGCTCATCTATCAAGATAGAACCTGCCGATGATGTGACAACCCTATGGCTGTGTGGCAATTCCACTGTTGTTGACCAGGACTACGAACCTTGGGCCAGTTGGGGCCAGATGATTCCCCGATGGTTTGATGACCAGATTGCCATTGCCAACTATGCAGAAAGCGGTGAGACCGCTGCGTCATTTATCTCTGCCAACCGTCTGAAGAAAATCATGAGTCTTGCCAAACAAGGTGACTATCTCTTCGTAGAGTTCGGACATAATGATCAAAAACAAAAGACTCCAGGCTCGGGTGCATACTATAATTTCGCCACGAACCTCAAGCAATTTATCGACGAAGCCAAAAGCAAAGGTGTGACCCCTATCTTTGTGACACCAACTCAACGCCGCACATTCGATTCCAATGGAAAAATTACAGAAAGCCATGGAGACTATCCTAACGCTATGAGATGGGTAGCCAAACGTGAAGGTGTACAGGTAATTGAGTTGCACGACATGACCCGAACCTTCTATGAAACGCTAGGAGTGGAAAACAGCAAGAAAGCCTTGGTGCATTATGCTGCCAACACCTTCCCAGGCCAATTCACAGCATTGGCGGACAACACCCACTTCAATCCTTACGGTGCCTACGAAATAGCCAAGATGATGGTTCAAGGCATGAAAGACCTACAACTGCCATTTGTAGACCATATCAAAGAAGACTTCAAGGGTTTTGATGCGGCTCATCCAGATGATTTCAATACCTTCCATTGGAATAATTCACCTTTCTTCGAAGCCTTGAAGCCAGATGGCAACTAAGGTTATTGGTTAGCGAAAAGCTGAAGAAAATATCGTCCGACTGAGTCAATTGAAATAAATATGAAAGCCATCACATCCGTCCTCTTTTTCCTAACAATCGTATCTGCATCAGCTCAATCTACAGTAAATTCCCGTCCACTCCGTCAAGGAAAGGGAGATACTCTTTGGCCCACACCAAAACCAGAAGCCCGCCCATATACACGTTGGTGGTGGCTGGGTAGTGCCGTAGATGAAGCAGGACTGACCTATAACCTGTCGGAATATGCCAAAGCTGGCATTGGCGGTGTGGAAATCACCCCTATCTATGGGGTCAAAGGCAATGATGCCAACAATATCAGTTACCTGTCTCCACAATGGATGCAGACATTAGGGATTGTTGAACGGCTTTCAAAGAAATTAGACTTGGAAGTGAATATGGCAACAGGTACAGGCTGGCCTTTCGGAGGTCCAAACGTACCGGAGCAAGAGGCTGCTGCCAAATTGAAAGTACAAAATGGGCAACTACTCACGGACCGCACTCGTCAGAAAGTGAAACGTGCGGCACCAGGAGGAGACGGATGGGTAATCGACCACTTTGACCGTCAGAGTGTAGAGCATTACTTAGCGGTATTTGACAAGGCATTCCAACAAAGTGGCGTACCCTACCCACATACTTTCTTCAACGATTCATACGAGGTATATAACGCAGACTGGACACCACGTATGCTGGAAGAGTTCAAAACTCGCAGAGGTTATGCATTAGAGGAACATGTAGAAGACTTCCTTGGCACCTCGTCCAACAGCAAAGATATCCAACGGCGCATCATGTCGGACTATCGCGAAACACTCTCCGACCTGTTGTTAGAGAACTTTACCACGGTATGGACTGACTGGGCACATCGGCATGGAGCCATCACCCGCAATCAAGCACACGGCAGTCCTGCCAATCTGATTGATCTCTATGCTGAAGTTGATATCCCGGAATGCGAAGGATTCGGTCTGTCGGATTTCCACATCAAGGGACTACGCACCGATCCAGGGTTTACCAAAGCCAACTACTCCGATCTATCGATGCTGAAATACGCCTCATCGGGCGCACATATCTCTGGCAAGCAGTTCACCTCGTCAGAAACCTTCACATGGCTCACAGAGCATTTCCGCACCTCGTTCTCACAATGCAAACCCGACTTTGACCTGATGATGGTGGCTGGTGTCAACCATGTGTTCTTCCATGGTAGCTGCTACACTCCAAAAGACGACCCATGGCCAGGATGGAAGTTCTATGCAACGGTCGATATGTCCCCTACTAACAATTTATGGCGAGATGCGCCCGCATTCTTCAAATATATCGAACGCACTCAGACCTTTATGCAATATGGAGAGCCAGATAATGACATTCTGGTTTACCTGCCATTCTACGATATGATATATGAGCAGCCAGGACGGTTGGTACAGTTCGACATACACAGCATGGCAGAACGTGCTCCGAAATTCATCCGTAGCATCGATGCCATTATCAAGGCAGGTTTTGATTGTGATTACATCTCTGACCGCTATCTTTTGAAAACGAACGTAGCAGACGGACAGCTGACCACAACGGGACGTAACCGATATGCTGCCATATTGGTGCCGGATGTACAGTTTATGCCGCTGACAACCCTCCTGAAGTTAGTGGAATTGGCTCAGCAAGGAGCCAAGATTATCTTTATCGGACATTTACCTCAGAGTGCTCCAGGTTTGAAAGGCCTTGATGTACAAGAACGATTTGACCATACCCTCCAACAACTGAAAAATAAGGTGACCGTCACCCAAGATTATTTAATCATTAATCAGGTAGCTGTGCCCGAACGGATGCGTACACAACAAGGATTAAGTTGCATTCGACGTACGAACGGGCAAGACCATATCTATTTCATTAGCAACTTACAAGGCAAAGATATAGACGAATGGGTCACGATGGGCAAGGCCGCACGTTTTGCAACTTTCTATAATCCCATGAATGGAGAAGTGCGGCAAGCAAGCATCAAGCAATCAAGTGGATTACCAGAGGTAAGGATGCAGTTACTCTCTGGAGAATCCATTATTGTCTATCTGACAGATACCGATAACACGGGTCTTATACCTTATACTTATATAAATGCAGAAAGCGAAAGCTGTGAAGAGCTGAAAAATTGGACTTTGCGGTTTATTGCATCAGCACCTACAACCATCACCAAAAGCTATAGGATGGATACACCCAAATCGTGGACAGAACTTGGAGAACAAGTACTCAACGAAACGATGGCAACAGGACTCTACGCAACAGAATTCAAGTGTAAAGACATCAAAAAGGGCCCCATCATCCTGGATTTGGGAGACGTACGTGAAACAGCACGCGTAAGGCTCAACGGCAATGATGTTGCCACCTTGTTTGCCGTCCCCTACCGTGTTGATATCACCCCTTATGTTAAGAAGGGCAAGAACAAATTAGAGATTGAGGTCAGTAACCTCGGAGCCAATCGAATCAGCAAACTCGATAGAGAGGGTGTGGAATGGCGTAAATTCAACGAAATCAATGTCGTGGACCTCAACTATAAAAACACCCGCTATGACCAGTGGACACCAATGCCTTCAGGTCTGTGTTCTCCAGTCAGACTACTGACCTACGCACCACTTAACCCATAATTTCCTTCGCCCGCTGCAAAGCGGGTGTGATATGTGGCTGAATACAATCAGGACCTACCAACTGGTCGATGCCGTACTTCAGTAAGGTCTGCTGTACCTTACCGTTTACACCTGACAAGATGACTTGTATTCCCCTGTTTTGAGTACGTTCGCACAGGTTACGCAGGTTATTGATACCTGTTGAATCGATAAAAGGCACTTTACGCATACGGATGATGCGCACCTTGGTATTCTTATTGCTGAAATTATTGAACTCCTCAAATTTACTTGCCAAACCAAAGAAAAATGGGCCATTTACTTCATAGACCTCCACACCTTGAGGTATATCGAGCAGCTCGATATCATCTGGATGGACAACCTCATCACTCTCTGTTGCCTGAATGGTGTCCTCCTCAATCACATTGATGGACGAAGTCTCCATAACACGGCGTACAAACAAAGCAATGGCTAATAACACACCCACTTCGATGGCAACAGTCAGATCGACAATCACAGTAAGGAAGAAAGTAATCAGCAAAACAGCCACATCCGACTTGTCACCTCGCAACAAATACTTGAATGTGCGCCATTCACTCATGTTATAAGCCACCATTACCAGAATTGCAGCAAGACATGACAGCGGGATATAAATGGCGTATGGCATCAGGAAAAGATAGATCAGCAACAGTACAACTGCATGGATGATACCTGTGAGTGGTGACTTACCACCGTTGTTGATGCTGGCCATAGTACGAGCAATGGCACCTGTAGCAGGTATACCTCCAAATAGCGGAGTCACAACATTGGCAATACCCTGCCCTATCAGTTCCGTATTCGAATCATGACGCTTACCCGTGACACCATCTGCAACCATCGCTGCCAAGAGGGATTCAATAGCACAGAGAATCGCAATTGTAAATGCAGGAGACACCAAACCTTTGATGGTGTCATAATCCATCGCTGGTGCTACAGGAGATGGCATCGGCAGTCCATTGGCCAATTCAGGGAATTTTGAGCCAATCGTTGCGACATGGATGTCAGCATAGTGGGCCAAAATCACTGATGCAAAGGTTCCAACAATCAAAGCGATGAGTGAACCTGGAATCTTCTTGAAGAAACGTCCCCAAATAATGATGACCAAAAGGCAACCAAAACTCATGCCTGCTTCAATCCAATTGATGTTTGAAACATTTTGGATATAGGCCGTCCATTGAGGAATAAATCCAGAAGGAATCGTGGCTGTGATTCCCAAGAAGTCTTTCACCTGTGTAGAGAAAATCGTTACCGCAATACCTGAGGTAAAGCCAACCACAATAGGATATGGGATGAACTTAAAGATAGCACCCATACGGCATAGTCCCATGATAATGAGAAATACACCAGCCATAATGGTAGCAATGGTCAAACCTTGCAGTCCATATTGAGATACAATGCCTGCTACAATCACAATGAAAGCACCAGTAGGACCGCCAATCAAAAATCTGCTACCACCAAAGAACGACACAAGGAAACCTGCGATGATGGCTGTAATCAATCCCTGTTGGGGTGTCACGCCACTGGCAATACCAAATGCAATAGCTAATGGTAGCGCAATGATACCTACAATGATACCAGCAATGAGGTCGGATGTAAATTTGTTTTTGTTGTAATAGCCTTTATTAAACAAATGGAAAAATTTCGGCTGAAAAACTTTTCCCAACTCAGTTTTCTTCATAATAAATGTAACTGTCTTCTATGCCCCGATTAGGCATTTTATTCTAATATCTTCCTAAAAACGGGTGCAAAGTTACGAATTAATTCATAATTCAAAATGCATAATTCATAAGAAAACATACAGAACAAGGACCGAAGACTTCTTAAGAGGTGTAATTATTGCCCACTCGTCATATCGGATGTGTATGCAATATAGAATTTCCCATCTTCAATGACGGGATAGAAGAACTGTCCTCCATAAAGCGAACGGGAGAGGGATGTCACACCTTTCTCATAGAGTTTCATGGCAACTACCCCCATGTTCATTCTCAGATTGATTTCAACACAAGGGTGAATCAATCCTCCACGTACAACCATCATGTCGATGCCCACAATACCCTCATACTGTCCCAGTAAACGGTCGGATAGGAGTTCATGATGGACAGAGGTTAGACGGTCAAGTGCAGACGCATTGGGCAAAAGAGACACAATCATCTCACGCAATTCATTTTGCGAACGAAGATAGTTGAAGGAATAGCGCCCTTCAGGTGATGTCTTGAATACCGACAAGCCCAAATATCGTACCTCCTGACTTGTGACTTCGAACTCCATTGCAAAATCGAGTAGCTTGTCGTAAAAGGTATCAATCAGATGAGAGGTAAAAGGAGGTAAGGAGTGAGAAGTAAGAGATGAGGAGTGGAACACTTTGTTTCCCCTCCCGCTACTAGAATATGCTGCCTTAATGATATAGGGATTCGCACCATACTGCTCCATCCATGCTTCATAATCAGCCTGGGAATGAAGATACTTAACATGGTTGGGTACGATTCCACCTTCGTTCCATTGACTATATAAGACGCTGCTATAATCGGCAGCCCATGCACGGCTGGCAAAAGACCGCCATAAATCGAGTTGTTGTTCTGACGGCATGAGAGCAGGTTCAACGCCTAATCGGAGGAAGCGGTTACGCACACTTTTGTTCCAGCCCCAAGGAGCAGGAATACCCCTCCCCTCTTTTATCTCTCCCAAGGAGGAAAGAGCCGCTTCAATCCCTGCTTCTTTTCCACAGGAAAGCACGACATCTCCTTCTTCTGCCCACAGCAATGGTAGGCGACAGAGGTCTGCCTCCATCTGCTGTATCTGCTTTGGAGGTGTGTACTGAGCAGCATTGGAAGCTAACGCCATCTCATGCGAAGGATTGAACAACAGGATACGTCGCATCAATACTTGAACGAACTGCCACCTACGAACTCGCGCAACAGACTGGTTGGCGGAATTTCAGCGTCGGGCACAGGAGTGAAATAATGAATAAACTTCAGCAGACGATGTGCCTCACCATATTCAGGGCAGTTACGCGGCACACTAGCCAAAATCGGTTCTGCATGATTGCGAAGGACCGCAAACTCAATGAGCAGAGCGGAATTGAACATCACATCGGCCTCTTCCTGATAAGGATAAATCCATCGATGCTCGGCTTCACACACACTGGGCCATTGGCTGATAGACTCGCGGGCAGTAAAAGCGCCCTTGTTGTAATCACGTACGATACGACGCAGGAGGCGGTTGTCAGAGGTAGGTATCCAATTATGGTTATCAAGACTGATACTTGTCAGTGTAGAGATAAAAATCTTGAATTTGCTTTCGGCTGGTATCTGGTCGGTAAGACGAGGATTCAGTGCATGAATACCCTCTACGAGTAGCACAGTACCTTTCGATAATCGCATCTTCTTACCATTGTACTCGCGAATGCCTGTCTTGAAATTATATTCTGGCACCTCGACTGTCTCCCCTTTGAGCATACGGAGCACATCTTGCTGCAAGGCTTCATGATCGACCGTTTCGAAATTATCAAAATCATATTGTCCGTTTGGCAACAATGGTGTATCTACCCGGTTCACAAAATAATCGTCCGTTGACATAGAGATCGGACGAAGTCCACATGCCTTGAGTTGCACAGATATACGCTTACAGAAAGTGGTCTTACCGCTAGATGAAGGACCGGAAATCAACACCACACGCAACGGATGCGTGTTATCGTTGTAACGATGTTCTATTTCCTCTGCTATCTGCACGATCTTCTTTTCCTGCAATGCCTCCGACACTTGAATCAGTTCGCTGGCATACCCATTGAGACAGGCATGATTCACGTCCCCTACATTGTTCAGACGCATGATGAGGTTCCATCGTAGGTTTTCTGCGAACATCTTGAAGGTCTTGGGTTGGTCAACCAGCGGCAATAGCTTCTTGGGGTTCTTCATATCAGGCAGACGGAGTAACATTCCCGAGTGATAGGGTTCAAGCCCCCATACATCGATATACCCAGCAGAAGGCAGGAGACATCCATAATAGTAATCAACCGTCTCACCCAATGTATAGTAGTCTACGTATACCTGCCCACTTGTTTCGATAAGTTTCACTTTGTCGTCGTAGCCACGATCCTTGAAAATGCGAATCGCCTCATCAGTCTGCACCTCATTGCGGCGGAAAGGAGTATCATGATCTATCAACTCTTGAATACGGATACGGATACGCTTGATCTCCTGCTTCGTGATGCGATGTCCATCGGGCTTCTTTACAGAACAGAACACACCGCCTGAGATAGAGTGCTCCATATAGACACGATAATCGGGAAACAAGTCGTAGCATGCCTTACATACCACAAAGCTCAACGAACGGCAATAAGCCATCATTGCACTGACATCACGTAAGTCGAGAAACTCTACATCACGGTTCTGATACACACGAAACTTCAGTCCCTGACTCACATTATTCACTTTTGCCGACACTATACGGTAAGGCATGTCGAACTGGAATTCCGACAGCAAATCCAGCAGGGTTGTTCCTTCTGGAACACTCTTTGAAGTCTGCGTATTCTTACAATAAATCTGTAACATAGTCCTATGTTTAGATGGTTGTGTAAACTTATTCTCACGTTTACACGGCAAAGTTAACACTTTTTTCATAAAAACCACTCTTCTTACGACTTTTTTTTTATTTTTTATACTAGTATAAAAATAATTGCGTATATTTGCAGCGTGAAATGCGAATATTCGCAAAGCCAAGAGATTAATACAAACTTAATATACCAAAAACAATCATGAAAACTTTACATTTTAAAAATGCACTACTTATGGCATGCGCTGCATTGCTGTTTACAACCATGAGTTGTGATGACGACCCAGGTGTAGAAAATTACTATACCGCCAAGGGCGATATGGCAAGTACATACCTGCTCGACCGTCCTGAGCAATTCAGTCAGTTCGTGGAAATTATCAACAAATCAAAGATAGTCAATCTAGACCTCTTAGGTACTTACGGCTCATATACCGTGTTTGCTCCTACGAATGATGCGGTTGATGCATACCTGAAGGGACGTGGAATGACCAGCGTAGCCGACCTTTCCGTCACCGATTGTGACACCATCGCTGCCACACACATCATTGAGCAGTCGTTCTTTACAACCGACTTCTCAGATGCCACATTGCCAACTGCAAACATGCTCGACCGCTATCTTACTATCACATGCGATTCCGACACCATCAGCGGTAAAGTGAACATTGCATATTATATCAATGTCGACTCCAGGATTATTGTTCCTGACGACTCTGTAGAAAACGGTGTGGTACACACCATGAATCATGTCATCGCAGCCACATCAGAGATGTTGCCCGACCTGATGAAGAAAGACACTACCATCACACTGTTCAACACCGCATTGGAGTTGACACATCTGGCAGATTCCATGCAGGCATACATTGACGAAAGCTACTATTGCTCTCCAGACTCATTCGAGGAAGGACATCCCTACCAAACGGGTGAAGAGTACGATATCGTATTTTATATGGAAAAGCACTACCATGGTTTCACCGGTTTCATCGAACAAGACAATGTATTTGCAGAACATGGTATTAATACCATCGAAGACCTGATAGCATACGCCAAGGAAATCTATGACGACATGTATCCAGAAGATGCAGGCGTAACAGACTTCACCGACCGTCGTAATTCACTCAACCGATTTGTATCATACCACTTCCTGCCCTGCCGTATCATCTACAATATGCTGACTGCCGACAATAAGCTGCTGACATCCAATTTCGACCGTAAGCACTGGGACGCAGCCGATTGGTATGAGACCATGATGCCACAATCCATTTTGAAAGTATCATTCCCATCAGGCTCAGAAGCAGGTCGCTATATCAACCGCCGTGGTATTCAGAACCGAAAGGACGGACGTGGAGTCAAGATACCAGGGGCTAAGATTCTCTCGCCCACTGAAGCCAAGGTTAACCTAATGGCTGTGAATGGAGTTTACCATTACATCAAAGATATTATCCATTATGGACGTGAGACGCAGGAGAAAGTTTTGAACGAACGACTCCGTATCGATGCCACCACCCTGTCGCCAGACTTCATGACCAGTGGCGCACGTGGTCACTCAGTACGAGGAGTTGGAGGTTGTCCACAGTACCCGGGAATGTATGGTCACAAGATTGTTGGTGAATCAGATCCTGCAGTTAACCCCAACACTTGTATCGGCTTCAAGGCAGGCACAGCCAAGAACTTCATCTACTCTGACGTAAATACCCACCTCCATGTACGTAACCGCAACCTCATGTTCTGGTCATACATGGGTGATGAAGTCATGATTAGTGGTCGTTACGATGTTCAGTTTAAGTTACCGCCAATACCAGAAGGTGACTACGAACTCCGACTTCAGGTAACATTGGGCTTTGCAACCCGTGGTATCATCCAGCTTTACTTAGACGGAAAGCCTTGTGGAATACCATTTGACATGCGTAAACATGGTGATGACGCCAGCATCGGATATAAGTCAGATACTGACCTTGGTGACCAAGAAGCTATTTTAGCATACGACAAAGCACTCCACAATCGTGGTTGGATGAAGGGTGCCAAGTCTTACGGAAACACCAATGAAGACGGTACCGGTTCAAGGCATCTTAATCGTGATGAACGCGAAACCATGCGTCGTATCATCACAACCTTCCACACCGACGGGAAGAGTGACCACTGGGTACGCGTACAGCAGAAACTTGAAACAACGAACGGTACTTTCCCGTTCGACTACATCGAACTCTGTCCACGTAGTGTTTACAACAACGAACTCTATCCAGAGGATCAGTGGTAAAGCCTTTACCATCCCTCCTCTCCCCTAGATGGAAGAGCACAACAACAGCAAAACCCTCTTAGTCTTTTGATCGAGAGGGTTTGTTGTTTTTTATTGTTGTCCGCTAAAATATCATATTTAATCATATCGCTATTTAGTAGACTTCCTATTACAAAGACAAACAATATAATTCATTCTAACAGGTATTTTGTGATTTTTTTTCATTTTTTTACACTTATACAAAAAAAAATGCGTATATTTGCAGCGTGAAGTGCGAATAGTAATCGCAAAGCCAAGAGATTAATACAAACTAATATACCAAAACGATATGAAAACTTTACAATTAAAAAATGCACTACTTATGGCATGCGCTGCATTGCTGTTTACAACCATGAGTTGTGATGACGACCCAGGTGTAGAAAATTACTATACCGCCAAGGGCGATATGGCAAGTACATACCTGCTCGACCGTCCTGAGCAATTCAGTCAGTTCGTGGAAATTATCAACAAATCAAAGATAGTCAATCTAGACCTCTTAGGTACTTACGGCTCATATACCGTGTTTGCTCCTACGAATGATGCGGTTGATGCATACCTGAAGGGACGTGGAATGACCAGCGTAGCCGACCTTTCTGTCACCGATTGTGACACCATCGCTGCCACACACATCATTGAGCAGTCGTTCTTCACAACCGACTTCTCAGATGCTACATTGCCAACTGCAAACATGCTCGACCGCTATCTTACTATCACATGCGATTCCGACACCATCAGCGGCAAAGTGAACATTGCATATTATATCAATGTCGACTCCAGGATTATTGTTCCTGACGACTCTGTAGAAAACGGTGTAGTACACACCATGAATCATGTCATCGCAGCCACATCAGAGATGCTGCCCGACCTGATGAAGAAAGACACTACCATCACACTATTCAATGCTGCGTTGGAATTGACACATCTGGCAGATTCCATGCAAGCATACATTGACGAAAGCTACTATTGCTCTCCAGACTCATTCGAGGAAGGACATGCTTATTTGGTTGGTGAAGAGTACGATATTGTGTATTATATGGAAAAACACTACTACGGATTCACCGGTTTCATTGAACAAGACAATGTATTTGCAGAACATGGTATTAATACCATCGACGACCTGATAGCATACGCCAAGGAAATCTATGACGACATGTATCCAGAAGATGCAGGCGTAACAGACTTCACCGACCGTCGTAATTCACTCAACCGATTCGTATCATACCACTTCCTGCCCTGCCGTATCATCTACAATATGCTGACTGCCGACAATAAGCTGCTGACATCCAATTTCGACCGCAAACACTGGGACGCAGCCGATTGGTACGAGACCATGATGCCACACTCCATTTTGAAAGTGTCGTTCCCATCAGGCTCAGAAGCAGGCCGTTATATCAATCGCCGTGGTATTCAGAACCGAAAGGACGGACGTGGCGTCAAGATACCTGGGGCTAAGATTCTCTCGCCTACCGAAGCCAAGGTTAACCTAATGGCTGTGAATGGAGTATATCATTACATCAAAGATATTATCCATTATGGACGTGAGACGCAGGAGAAAGTGATGAACGAACGTATCCGCGTTGATGCCACCGCATTGTCACCAGACTTCATGACCAGTGGTGCACGTGGTCATGCTGTGAACGGTGTCGGTGGTTGTCCACAATACCCAGGAATGTATGGTCAAAAGAGTTCACAGTTAAAACCCGATCCTGCAACTAACAGTAGCTATTGTATCGGTTTCAAAGGAGGCACAGCCAAGAACTTCATCTACTCTGATGTCAATTCTCACCTGCACCTCCGCAACCGTTACCTCGGATTCTGGTGTTATTATGGTGACGAACTGATCATCTGCGGACGCTATGATGTGAAATTCAAATTACCACCTGTACCTGAAGGCGACTACGAATTCCGCTTACAAGCGATAATAAATGGAATGCCTACCCGTGGAATCATCCAAGTATACTTTGATGACAAACCTTGCGGTATTCCTATTGACATGCGTAAGAATGGCGATGATGCAAGTATTGGTTGGAAATCTGATAACGACCTTGGCGACACAGAAGCCATCCTGGCCTACGACAAGGCTCTTCACAATCGTGGTTGGATGAAGGGATCCAAGTCTTATGGACCTACTAATGATGATGGTACAGGTTCCAGAAATCCGAACAGAAACACACCGGAAACAATGCGTCGTATCTATGCTACCTTCCACACCGACGGAAAGACCGACCATTGGGTACGCGTTCAACAGAAGCTTGAATCTACGAACGGAACATTCCCATTCGACTACATCGAACTCTGTCCACGTAGCGTGTACAACAACGAACTCTATCCAGAGGATCAGTGGTAAAAAGAAGACTTCCAACAAAATAGGGACTGCACAAAATGCAGTCCCTATTTTGTTGGCCATAAAAAAGGGGTAACGCCTTACCCCAAAATTGTTAACCTTAAATCTAATACTATGAAAAACACAGTGCAAAGGTAGCACTTTAATGCTAAATTGCAAATAATTCTCTAAAAAATCTGCTTTTTTTTTGCTTTACAGACCAATATCTGCAAAAAACAGTCCAAAATACAACAATTATCACTTCTTAAGCGTTGTTACCCCATTTCATTGCCCAATACGCACTGCACTTGATTTGTTTTGGACTCCAATCTATACCATCACTACTTTGGCAACTGCCTTGCAGGCCATCCATAATCCTGATACATGGTAGCGGGGAGGTTGTGAGTCTCTACATAGTAGGCAAGCCTATCTGCACGATCTATCTCACGCCCCTCCACATCGCTGCAAAGGTCTTTGTAATTTTCGTACTTGTCACCGAAGATACGCTTGGCACTTTCCAAATTTCCTGCACCATCTTCAACCTGCTCGAAAGCTGTCACCACAAAACTAAGGTTATCATCTGCAAGGCACACATGCATAAGTCCTGGATGATTCCCACCCGATACACACTTCAGCGTATCACCTACGAGGTTATAGTTGAATACGCAGTAGTCACCCCATACTAGTATTTCACCATCCTCCTGCTCCTCTTTATTAACTATTCGCAGCAAGGGTACACAATACTCAGCCTCAGCATAGTTCTTCCCTATCTCACTGACTAGATATTGCTCAATGGCCTCTATGTCAGACGCACCTACGGAAATACCAATATCAGGTACTTCTGAAGCAATAGAATCACTCGATGAATCTGTAGCTGTAGTCTTGTTGTTACAGCTGTTTAAACTCGCGCCCATTAGAACCAGGACAGCGAACATCATTTGGCTCTTTCTCATATACGTTTTGTTTTAGTTTGAGGATTGATTTACTATTTGCTTGCAAAGTTAGTAAAAAATGGAATATTAAAGAAACTATATTTCTACAAAGTCAATTGAAAGATTGAAAAAGTGTAACAAAAAACTTGTATTTATTGCCGAATGCGAAAATTCCCCCCCCATAAATCGAAATACTAACTGCCAAACGCAAACCGTTTTTGCAATTCGCCTCATTAATACAAATACAATGAAGTGAACCCAGAAAGTTGGATACAACTTACAGGTTCACTTCAAAAATCCTCTACTATAAAAGGTTGCTAATAATGAAGAGGTATCAATTGAACCACTTCACGTAGCAGAAGTCCTGACGATGTGGAAGGTCTGCATTCTTGGGGAACAAGCGATAAGCAACCTTGATGTCGCCTGCAGCCTCAAGAGAATAGACACATTCGAAAGTGAAGATATTTCCTTCACGGCCTACAACCTTGAAAGGATCAACTTGAGCTACATGTACCTTTCCTTCGATATCCAAGCGAAGAACGACAAGTTCAACTCCGATCACATCATCAAGACCTTGTTCGTCAACGCTTACGCGAATCTTATAGTCTTGTCCTGTATGAACATTACCAGTGATAAGTTCAGGATCTTTCTCTGTTGATACAACATTAATATTCTCCCAACGCTCAGCAACGAGTTCTTTCCAGTGAGCAATCTCGCGTGCCTTTGCATAGTTATTAGCAAAGAGGACACTGCGACGCTCAGCCAACTTGTTATAGTACTTATCGTAATAGTCATCAAGCTGACGCTTCATCGTGTAGTGAGGAGCTATCTGTGCGATGGAGTTCTTCACAGTCCGAATCCAACCTTCGCTAAAGCCCTTTTCATTCTTATCGTAATAGAGTGGCAGGATTTCGTTTTCAAGCAGACCATAGATAGTTGCTGCATCGAGTTGATCCTGCTGATCCTGATTCTGATAAGTACGCTTTTCGGTCAATGCCCATCCTGCTCCTTCACGATAGCCTTCTAGCCACCATCCGTCAAGAACAGAAAGATTGACAACACCATTCATCAGTGCCTTTTCGCCTGATGTACCAGATGCTTCGAGTGGACGTGTTGGGGTGTTCATCCAAATATCAACACCTGTGACAAGGCGACGTGCAAGCTTCATGTCATAGTTCTCAAGGAAGATAATCTTACCCAAGAACTCTGGACGACGACTGATTTCGTATATTTTCTTGATGAGACCCTGACCACCACCATCTGCCGGATGTGCCTTTCCTGCAAAGAGGAACTGGATAGGACGCTCAGGATTGTTGACAATCTTCGCCAAACGGTCGAGATCAGAGAAGAGGAGGTGCGCACGCTTATAAGTAGCAAAACGACGTGCAAAGCCAATGGTCAACGCATTCGGATTGATTTTCTCAAGGATGGACACGATGCGAGATGGGTCGCCCTGATGCTTCAACCAATCCTCGCGGAACTGTGCCTTGATATAATCAAATAGCTTAAGCTTGAGAGTCTGGCGTGTAGCCCAAATCTCCTCATCGGGCACTTTGTAGATCGACTCCCACAAAGATGCATTGCTCTGGTCGTTGTAGTAAGTCTTAGGGAAGTATTTGGCATATAGACTCTTCCATTCGGATGCACTCCATGTTGGGAAGTGAACTCCGTTGGTGACATAGCCCACGTTGTCGAGTTCTTCTGGGAAATAGCCTTTCCAGATGCCCGAGAACATCTCTTTCGATACCTTTCCGTGCAACCAGCTTACGCCATTCACCCACGAACAAGTGTTGCAAGCGAAAGTTGACATACAGAAACGCTCAGAGTGGTCGTCAGGATTAACACGACCCATACCTACGAACTCATCCCAAGTGATACCCAACTTCTGTGGGTAGTCGGATAGATACTTTCCGAAGAGACCTTCGTCGAAATAGTCATGACCCGCAGGAACTGGAGTGTGAACTGTATAGAGTGATGAAGTGCGTACGATTTCAAGGGCCTCGTTAAATCGGAATCCTTCCTTTACATAATCAGCCAGACGCTGTACGTTACAGAGAGCGGCATGACCTTCATTGCAATGATAAATATCGGGATTGATACCGAGTTTCTTCAGTGTAAGCACACCACCGATGCCCAGCAGAATCTCCTGCTTGATGCGGTTCTCCCAATCACCTCCATAAAGTGAGTGGGTAATTGAACGGTCGTATTCGCTGTTCATCTCGTTGTCCGTATCGAGCAAGTAGAGGCTGACACGTCCTACGTTAACCCTCCATACAAATGCATGAACAGTATAGTTGTTATAAGGAACATCGACCACCATTGGCTCGCCGTTGGCATCCATCTGACGTACGATAGGTAACTGGGCAAAGTTCTGTGCCTCATAGTTAGCTACCTGCTGGCCATCCATCGAAAGAGTCTGGGTGAAGTAGCCGAAACGATAGAGGAAACCTACTGCCGTCATACGTACGTTAGAGTCGGATGCTTCCTTAATATAGTCACCTGCCAAGATACCGAGACCACCTGAATAAATCTTCAGCACGTGGCTCAAACCATATTCCATGCAGAGATATGCCACTGATGGGCGCTTCTTATCGGGTTCCACATCCATATAGGCACGGAACTCTTTATATACAGACTTCATTTGATTGAGGAAGTCCTTCTCGGTTGCCAGTTTTTCCAGTTTCTTGTAGCTGATGCGTGAGAGCATCTGTACTGGGTTCTGATTCACATCATGCCACAGTTTCTCGTCCATGGCCTTGTAAAGCTCTTTTGCCTCATGGCTCCACGACCACCACATGTTGTGTGCGATTTCGTCGAGTGGTTGAAGAGCCTCTGGTAATGTAGTGTTGACTGTGATGTCTCTCCAATTCGGAGTGTTTGCATTACTTGCTTTAATTCTCATAATTTCAATCTTTTAGTTCTATTATTTAGAGCAATATCGTATGCTTTGTAGTAGTTTTCAATGAAGTGTGACCAAAGGGCCTTCTCTGCAATAGCTCCTGCATTCTTACGCATTTTTGTTACCAATTTTGAATCCATCCGGGTAAACTGTAAGATGGTTGCCTTGATGGCTTCAGAAGCTTCGATGAAATTACCATCGGTACGGTGAATGGTCTTCACACCATCGAGCAACTCGCTATAGCCACCTTTCAAACTGTTAACCCAAAGGCCGAAACCTGCCAAGTCGGTTGTAATACACGGAACGTGAAATGCCACACTTTCAGTAGGTGTGTAGCCCCATGGTTCGTAATAGGACGGATAGACACAAAGGTCATTACCGATAAGAAGATCGTAATAGTGCATGTTGAAGATGCCGTCTTTGCCGTCAAGATAGCAAGGTACAAAAATCACCTTCACATGCTCATGTTCGCGATTGTGCATATCGAGCCAATTCATCTGGTTGAGCACCATATCTTGTTCTTGATGATGTAGATCGTGCGTGATGCGCGAATCGCCACAGGGCATCGTGTGCTTCTGTTTGCCTTCCAAACGTTTCTGAAGATCAATGCGTGGACCTTTTACCCATGCTGGCACATTGATAAATACCAACACGTCGCGTTTAAGGGTCTTATCGAGACGCAAACGGTTGAGTGCATCAACAAACATATCAATACCCTTGTTTTTGAACTCGTAGCGACCGCCTGTGCTGATAATGACAGTATCATCAGTGAGGTTGGTTCCCAATAGGTTGTTTGCCACATTAAGCATCACCTTACGTGCTTTCTTGCGAACATCGTTAAAAGGTTTGCCGAGAGCAGGTACAAAGTCATTCTCAAAACCGTTGGTCAGTACTGCATCTACCTTCTTATCAAGCAGAGCCTTGCACTCAGTGGCTGTGATGTCGCTCACGGTCGTAAAGCAATCAACATTGTGAGCAGTCTGCTTCTCAATGGAATGCTTTGACTGCATATTCAGTTCCTCTGCCATCTGGTCACCGTTATATGCCCACAGATAGTCATAGAGCGGTTTGTTGTTACCTGCGATACTACGCCCAATGCTGGTGGCATGTGTGGTAAAGATAGTGGCAATTTCAGGAACATTCTTCTGCAAATAGAGCGCTCCAAGACAGGTCATCCATTCATGAGCCTGATAGACAACATTATCATTGACTGTCAGACCAAAGAAGCGATAGTAGCTCTCCACCACTTTTGCAGCTCCATAGGAGAACATAGATGCCTCATCATAATCGCCATAAGCATGAAGAGAATCAACCTGATAGTTATTCCAAGCCCATGCGTAAATCTCATTTTTCTGTTCAAAGAATGGGGTGAAATCCAGCAAAACGGCAATGGGTTCGCCAGGAATCTGCCAACGTCCCACACGGATATCTAATCCTTCAGCCTTTGCGGTCTTGCGCCACTTGGCCAATAGTTGCTTGTTTTCCTTGAAGAGCGGATTTTCTTTACCAATCCAGAAATCAGGACCAATGAACACCACCTTGTCCTTCAACTGGTTTTGCAAAGTCTTGGCGCGTGTGCTGAGAACGGTGTAGATACCTCCCACCTTATTGCATACCTCCCAAGAGGATTCAAAGATATAACTTGGTTGTACCATATTATTATAATAAGGAGTATCGTCTGGGGATACCAGACGACACTCTCATGTTTATTTCAGTTTTGCAATACTTTCCTTGAGCGCAGCAATCTTCGTCTCTGCATCCGATTGTTTTTTCCGTTCAAGTTCCACTACTTGCGCAGGGGCATTGGCTACGAAGCGTTCGTTCGAGAGCTTTTTCTGCACACCGATAAGGAATCCTTCAAGGTGTTTCAACTCTGCCTCCATTTTCTGTATCTCCGCTTCTGTATCGATGAGGTTACCCAACTGTACGGCATACTCTGTAGTGCCTATATGGAAGGCCGACGTGCCATCACTCTTGGTCTGTACATATTGGATGTCCGACAATGTTGCCATCTTCTTGATAATCGCTCCCATATCCGGACATTTTGTGATGTTGTCATCGGCAACAACTTCCAAAATCAGCGGCTCACGTGGAGAGATATTCTTGCTGTTGCGGACAGCTCGCACACCAGAGATAATCTGCTTAGCTTCTTCATACTGGGCAATAAGAGCTGCATCTGCATCACTTGGAGCATCGAGTATCAATGTATCCACCATGATGCTCTCGCCATCCTTGCGCTCTGTGATGTTCTGATAGAGTTCCTCGGTAATGAATGGCATGAACGGATGAATCAATTTCATCAGCTGTTCGAAGATGGTCAAGGTAGCTGCCAATGTTTCCTTGTCGATAGGAGCCTGATAAGCGGGCTTTATCATCTCAAGATACCAGCCCGAGAACTCATCTGTAAAGAGTTTGAAGACAGCCATCAGTGCTTCGTTCAGACGATACTTGCTATAGAGATCATTGATTTCTGCTGCTGCCGTACGGATGGTGGCTTCCATCCATGCGATGGTCTTTTGATTCTCCTGTGGCTGTGCAAGGCTTTCACTTACCTCCCACCCTTTCACCAGACGGAAGGCATTCCATATCTTGTTACAGAAGTTGCGTCCTTGTTCACAAAGGCTTTCAGAGAAGAGGATGTCATTGCCCGCAGGGGCTGCCAGCAACATACCCATACGTACTCCATCGGCACCATACTTCTCAATCAGTCCGATTGGGTCAGGTGAATTACCAAGACTCTTCGACATCTTGCGACCCAGTTCGTCGCGTACCACACCTGTGAAGTAAACATTACGGAATGGCACATCTTTCATATATTCCTCACCTGCCATAATCATACGTGCTACCCAGAAGAAGATGATATCAGGAGCAGTCACAAGGTCGCAGGTTGGATAGTAGTAGTTGATTTCTTTGTTTCCAGGATTATTAATGCCATCAAACAGAGAAATAGGCCAGAGCCATGAAGAGAACCATGTATCCAAAGCGTCCTCGTCGTGACGTAACTCATCAATGGTAATATCTTCAAAGCCTTTTATCTGACGTGCTTTCTCCAACGCCTCTTCCTTCGTCAGCGCAACAACATATTTCTCCTCCTCTTCTTCTGCCGTTGGCAAGAAGTAAGCAGGGATGCGATGTCCCCACCACAGCTGACGACTGATACACCAATCCTGAATGTTCTCCATCCAGTTACGATAGGTGTTGACATACTTAGTTGGGTAGAACTTAATCTTGCCTTCAAGAACAGGAGGCAGAGCGATATCTGCAAAGTGCTTCATTGAGAGGAACCACTGTTTGCAGAGACGTGGTTCTACAGCTGTATCTTGGTTACGCTCGCTATAGCCTACTTTGTTCTCATAATCCTCCACCTTCTCCAGCAGTCCTGCTTCCTTCAGGTCAATGGTAATCTGCTTACGGACATCCATACGATCCATACCAACGTAAAGCGGACTTTGGTCAGAGATAGTACCATCTGGATTGAAGATATCGATAGTCTCGAGGTTGTGAGTCTTGCCTAATGCGTAGTCATTGACATCATGAGCAGGAGTGACTTTCAGACATCCCGTTCCGAATTCTATGTCCACGTAGCGGTCCTCAATAACAGGGATTACACGGTTCACCAATGGAACGATGACCTTCTGTCCACGCAGCCATTGATTCTTCGGATCTTTAGGGTTGATACACATAGCCGTATCGCCCATGATGGTCTCAGGACGAGTGGTAGCGACAACTGCATAATACCCTTTCGCATCTTTGTGAATGACGTTGCCTGTTTCCTCTGAGTTATCTGGAATTGTCAGATTTTCCGAGTTGGCCACATAATACTTCAGATAATACAACTTGCTCTTTTCGTCCTTGTAGATGACTTCCTCGCCCGAGAGCACGGTCTGTGCCTTGGGATCCCAGTTCACCATACGGAGGCCACGATAGATAAGACCTTTATTGTAGAGATCCACGAACACCTTGAGCACGCTTTCGCTACGAGGTTCGTCCATTGTGAAGGCGGTGCGGTTCCAGTCGCATGAGGCACCGAGACGGCGCAACTGCTTCAAGATAATGCCACCATGCTCGTTAGTCCAGTCCCATGCATGTTCCAAGAACTGCTCACGGGTCAGGTCGCGCTTCTTGATTCCCTGCTGAGCCAGTTTATTCACCACCTTAGCCTCAGTAGCGATACTTGCATGGTCAGTACCAGGAACCCAGCATGCGTTCTTACCGTCAATACGAGCCTTACGAATCAGGATGTCCTGAATCGTATTATTGAGCATGTGTCCCATGTGGAGCACACCCGTCACGTTTGGTGGCGGAATCACAATTGTATAGGGCTCTCTGTCATCGGGTTTGCTTGAAAACAATTCGTGGTCAAGCCAATATTGATACCACTTTCCTTCCACTTCCGAAGGATTATATTTTGTAGCTAATTCCATCGTTTCTTTTATGATTAATCTTTTCTCTCTCAATCAGCTTTCACTAAAAACAAATGACAAAGACAATGCAAAACCTTATGCAGAGAGCTTACTCTATGCTGAAGTTCAGCCTGCCTTCGTAAAAATTTTTGCAAAGGTACGAAAAAAAAAGCACATGAAAGGATAAAGACAGAATATTTTTGCAAAAAAGAGCCAAAAAAGGATGCAAACCACAGCGGTTCGCAACTCAAACCATATCATCACTCTCCAGCATGTAAAAAAAGGAGCGAATGCAGATGAAAGGGAAATAGTTCCTTAAAGAAATACGTTCTCAAGTTTGATGCAATTATTTAGGTGTATTCATGGGAAAAGAGTCTTTTCCGCTATGTTTTTGAGCAAAACACTTGCATTTTCACTATTTTTTTCGTATCTTTGTACCTTGTAAGATAAAAGTCAAAAAAGGAAAGAGAATTATGCCACGCAAGACTGACGGAATGCCCTTCGAACTATACACCCGCCCTACCAATGGAGAGGACGGAAAACCCCTGCTTTATGTACGTCCTTCCGCTCCCTACAAGCGGACAATGAAGGACGTGGAAACTTATAGCGGCTATCGAGGAGTGAACAAAGGCATTGTCGATATTGCCTTCGAAACATTCATCGACGTCTGTTGCGAATGGTTGGCAGAAGGCTATCGAGTAGAGACTCCCCTCGGCACCTTTGCTCCCAAGATCAAATTAGAAGGCGAGTTTACTGACCCCTCGAAGGTAAAAGGCAAGAACGTGAAGTTTGCCGGCATCGAACTGACACCCTCCAAGCGCTTTGTCAAAGCGGTAGAACGCAAACAGAGGGGTTTCTACAAGAAAGAGTCAAAAGTTGGTAACGCACAGATGCACGACGAAGCCTTTATGGCTGATGCCCTGCGTCGCGCCTTGAATCCAGGCTTCACCACCATCAGGATCTTCATGGCGATGTCTGGTTTGAAATACCATTCTGCCCAGCGTTACCTCGATCATCTCTGCTCTGGTGACCACCCCACGTTGAGGAAAACGAAGATTGGCACAACATACCATTACTTCCCTTTCTAGAAGTAACTAATCCAAGGGTCGTCTCCTGACGGCCGCTGCAAGATATTCGCACGCACGCCACAAAATATTGCCACGCCCGCTGCAAGATATTCGCACGGGCGTGGCAAATTAGTTGTACCCTATATCTCTCCCTTTTTCTCCCCGTTGTTTTCCCTGTTCTACCCTAGGGTTTTCCCCTATTTGATTATTTGTTTTTTCCCGTTGATAATATATATACCGGGCTGTAGCGAGTCGAGACTGCGAGCGTGGTCAAAGACTTTCACACCATTAAGGTCATAAACGTTGTAGAACTGTTCGTTGCCTAAGTTTGCATCGTCAACACTAGTTGTCAAGATGTCGATGGGGTTGTATACCTGTGAGCCCAGGGTCTTCGGGGTAACCTTAACCTCTCTAATTGTTGTTGCAGACCTCAGACGGATGATGAGCATAGGTTTGATGGTCTTAATCACACAGGGAACATAGCCGACATGACTGGCCTTCAGTTCAACATCCGTTTTTGGCAACCAGATAGAGAAATAGCCTATAGAATCAGTTGCGGCACCAATGCCTTTGCCTCTGATGTACACCCAGGAGTCTGCCAGTGGCTTGTTGTCTTCGTCATACACATAACCCTCAATATGGTGACGCTCATTCTTCAGTTCCGGATGCTTGCTGATATAGTCATCGCAGTACGTGTCAGGAACGGTTGTCACCTCCATGACACCATATTTAGCACGCTCACCGTATGTCTCAAAACACCTACGTTTTCGCTCTTCTTCGCTATCCCCATAAGGTCGATATACTGCACGACTAATTCTCTCTTCAATATCCTCATCACTATCAGAGAGTAATTGATGCTGTTTGTAGAGATAGATGGCTACACCGTTAGGTCTAAATTTGTACGAAGGAATCGGTGTACCATTCACCACAATCAGCATAGAGTCCATGTTGATTTCTCGTTGCCTGAGAATACTGTCTCTTCTTGCCTGTCTCACACTGTCTGGTATTTCTATTCCATCTATATTTAGTCCGGCAATACGGCCCTGCAGCTCGTCATCTGCAACTCCTTCTCTTTTTGGAAGAGTGACTTGGACAAGCAAGCCCGAGGATGGTTGTTGCTTGGTCTCAATGATGGGGGCCACGTCCTTCTCTGGTGAATCTTTCAGATCTTCTATTGCTGTCGCTTCCGCAGAAGTTTTCTGCTTTGCGGGCGTATTCTGTTGTGCTATTGTCTGCGGATCTTTGGCTTCTTGCCCCAAAAGGAAGATGCCTGCCACTAAGGTGATGGAGGCTGCAATACCAACGCCCCAATAGAGCGGCTTTCTCGAAGCCTTCGGTTGACCGATGACCTCGCGCTCAAACTTTGCCCATTCCGCATCCACGTCGGGCATACCAATTTTTTTGTCGATATCTTCTCGTCTCATGTTATTTTGCAATTTTAAGGGTTTCACGAATCTTTGCCAACGAACGCGTGATGTGCTTGTTTACTGACGCAGTACTGATGCCTAATACCGTAGCCGTCTCCTGATAGGTCATTTCCTCATCATAGTGCAACTGTAGCACTCGGCGGTCTTGCTCCGTCAGGTTGTCATCAATCACCCGCTGCAGTTCTTGCAACAGTTCCTCGCGCTCTTCGTTCTCACTTGCTTCTGCATTTTGCTGCAGTTCTTCTTCCAACTGTCGTTGAAGTTGTCGCTGTCGCAAAATGTGAAGACATTGGTTGCGAGTAGCCGCCAGCAGGTAGCCTCTGACGCTGTCCTCTCTCACTTTGGGTTTGCCTTTCCACATTTGGGTGAACACTTGGCTGACAGCATCCTTTGCATCGTCGGCATCCTCTAACATCGAGAAGGCCATGCGATACATGTGTGGATAATTGTCCTTGAACAAGCGTTCAAACCTATGTTTACTGTAGTCCATAACTATTTGTTTGTCTCAATTCGTTTATAAGACCCTCGAATGGCAAAATCAAATACCCCTCATTGCAAAAAAAATGCGGGCAAATGCTAAAATTATTTGCTTTGTCCACTTTTTATCGTTGTAATACGCTTCTTATGTTGTTCGGTATTGTCGTTCTAATTGATTATTGTTAAATAGTAATGCGTGATTATGCTAAAATATCGAATCTACAATCTTATTAACAATCTCGTTAAAATAACGTTCCTTGACGCTACCAAGGCGACGAATAATACTCGTATCAACGGTGACGGCCAGAATCTGATACTTCACGCAACTTTGCTTCTCAATCGTAAAGGACAGCATTTCGTCGGTTAGGGGATATGCCTAATAACCGATTTGGGTTTAAAGTATTTTCTACCCATATCTACGTAACTCAACAAACTATTCCCTCGTTTCTCCCCGTTATTTTCCCTGTTACACCCTAGGGGATTACCCTTTTGCCCCTAGGGTCTTCTTTTCGACAACTGATAGATGCATGAACTTGGCTCTTATATCCTTGGTGTCTGGCAGATCTTTATGATGCGAGCCACTACGTAGATGATAAGCCCGTAGCAAGGAGCGATAAGCATACATTTGATTCCGCCACAAAGTACTGGTGTGGAGACATCGCCAGCTTTCTGTATATCATCACAAGCCTGATATGCACCAAAACTAGAGAATAAGAATCCTAACACTAATGCAATGTTACCAATATCGCGTACCCAAGCAGGCGCTTTCCATGCGGCAAGGAACAGGAGAGCAAGCAAAAGGGTGAGGATGGCCATGAATAGCGGGCCGCCCTCAAGGAACAGATTTGAAAATTGTGTAGCCATAATTCTTTTCTTTTTTGTTAAACATTTTTTATTTGCAGCTGCGAGTGCAACAAGAAATCGTTTTTCTCGTTTGCGAGTGCAAAGGTACGCAGATATTGGGGACAGTCCAAATAAATTGCATGTTAAAACCCATCGTTGACGTGTCGAATCCCTCTATACGAGGTTTTTTCTTCACTACAATGGCTTTTGTATGAAGAAAATTACTTAACTTTGCAATCGTTATGAGACGTATTACAATTTATTCTATCTACTGGACAGTATCTTTAATACTACTGGCAGTCATCCTATGCAGTGCAGGTTATCGCATGCCCGAGGCCATGTTAATGAGCACCTCACTCATGCCCATTGCCATACTTTTCCGTCAGATGACTGATCGCATTTCGTTTACCGCCAATCGTAGTAAGGCGATCAAAGAACTCGTCTTTATTCTGCTATTTGCGCTTACAATGGCTTATCTTGCTGTCCACCTTGCACAAGTGGCCATACTCTATTTTTACCGTCAAATGCCCACTTGGGGGCTTGGTGTACCTCCTATGCTTCTTAACCCCGTTTTCCTTCTTGCTATGTTTGTTCTTCTATCGTTTGGTGATTATAGTCTTGGTAGAATACTTAATAAACGTATACCAGAATCGGAAGAAACAATAACGTTCTCTAGCGATTGTCAAAGTATGCCGTTTGAAGGTCAAGAACAACAATTGACGGAAAGCCAAAGACCTATAACCTTCATCAGCAATCGCCAAAGCGTGACACTTACAAAGCAAGAAATTCTTTACGTAGAGAGTTGTGATACAGAAGTTTGGATTCATGCAACAGGAGACCGCCGATTCCGCAACAAGACCGCCATATCATCATGGGCACGCCTGCTTGGCCCTGAGTATCTTCGCATTCATCGTTCCTTTCTTGTACGTTTGTCTGCCTGCTCAGGCATGGATCACGATAATGTTATTATTGGCAATACAAGCCTTCCCGTTTCCCGCAAGTATAAAGAGATGGTACAACAGCGCTTTCTTTGAAACGACAAAACTGTGTAGAGGAAAATGCAAAGGAAATCCGCAGAGAGACGGACTCCCTGCGGATTCTTTACTGCTTTTAATAGCTCGTTGGTTGGGGGTATAGGCATTCTATAACCTATAACCTTAACCTTTAACCTATTAAATCTCTTTATTTGAAGAGCTTTGGAGCCATGTTGTAGAGGGCACGACGCCAAGTGAGGAACTCATGTCCTGTGCGGTCGCTCACGTGTGAGTCGGCATTGTAGCCAGCTGCCTTGAGTGCGTCTGCTGCTGCCTTGATGCGGTCTGGACCTTCTGTACCACCACAAGAGATGAAGACGTACTTAGGCTGGAGCTTCTTGTCAATCTGCTCCAGTTCCTGTGGAGTGTAAACACCACCTGAGAGGAGTCCCCAGTAGCCGAACACCTCTGGACGGGCAAGGGTGATGCCGTGAGTCTCCATACCACCCATTGACAGACCTGCCATTGCACGATGGTTGCGGTCAGCAAAAGTCTTGAAGTGGCTGTCTACGTAAGGAACCAACTCGTCACAAAGAACGGTCTGGAAGGCATCGAAGCTGAAGCCGCCAAGTCCACCGATGCGAGTACCGTTGGTCATACCGTAAGTCATGACAACGATGAACGGCTCGATACGGCCTGAAGCAATCATGTTGTCCATGATGAGGTTAGCACGTCCCTGGATAGGCCATGAAGTCTCGTTCTCTCCCCATCCGTGCTGCAGATAGAGTACAGGGAACTTCTTCTTGCCGTCGTATGTAGGAGGCGTGTAAACGAATGCGCGACGGATGGTGTCGGTGCTAGCCGAGTGGAACAGAATCTGCTGTACGTTTCCGTGTGGCACGTTCTTCTCTGCATAGAAGTCCTCGTCTGGTGCAGGTATTTCGATACCGCTTTCCCAACGTGTTGAGCCGAAGTAGTTGAATGTACCTGGGTCGTTGAATGTACCGCCGTCGATCAGGAGGTGATAGTAGTGGAAGCCTTCAACCAATGGCTGTGAAGTAGTAGCTTCCCAGTAACCGCCGTCAACCTTATGCAGCACTGTACCGCCTGAGCCGCCAAGACCGAGGTTAACGATGACTGAACGAGCCTGTGGAGCATAGATGCGGAAACGTGCGTAGCCCTGAGAGTTCACCTGTGGATAAGCCTGGTTCTCGTAGCAAGTTGGAGAAGGCTTGAAGTCTTCCTTGATGACTGCCTTGTCGTACTTAGGATCGAAGTCGCGGATTACACGGTAAACGCGCTTTGGACGATAGTTCTCGTCGAATGGAAGTGGATAGTTGTTCACACCTACCCATGAGTCGCGGTCACCGAGGTTCCAGAAGGTTACGTTGTCCACCTTATCCTTGTGATTACGCATAATCTTGAACAGCTCTGCATACTGGTGCTCCTGCATGATACGTACCTGGTCGGTGATGACGTTACCCTCACCACGGCTGAACTGAAGCTGACCACCCATCTCCTCGTTGGCGCGGATATCAAGCTCGGTCATATGGATATGGTCAACGATGGTAGAATACTTCTCTACAGCTGCCTCGATATTCTCAGGAGTTGGACCGTAGATGTTATAGTGACCCTGCATACCGATACCGTCGATTGGCACACCTTTAGCCTTCATAGCCTTCACCATGTCGTAGATACGGTCGCGCTTATCTGGGTTAGCTGCGTTGTAGTCATTATAAATAAGGATAGCCTTTGGATCAGCTTCGCGGGCAAACTGGAATGCCTTAGCAATGAACTCATCACCACAGAGCTGATAGTGACGTGACTGACGGAAGTGGCTTGCTGGCAAACCATAAGCAGATTCAGGAGTTGCAGGACGCTGCTGCTGCTGACGTCCGAAACCTCCGAAACCGCCACCGAAACCACCCTGCTGGCCTCCACCATCAGAGATTGCCTCATTTACTACGTCCCATGCATACACAATGTCCTTGTAGCGGTTCATCACTGTGTGGATATGAACGCGAAGTGAGTCGTAGAATACTTCCTTAGAAACAGGATTACCCTTTGCATCTGTGAACATCCAGTCGCAGAACTGGCTGTGCCAACAGAGACAGTGACCACGGAGCTTAATGCCATTCTCGCGGCAGAAGTTAGCGATGCGGTCGGCATTCGTCCAGTTCCATACACCTGGACGTGGGTGTACTGAACCTGGCTTCATGTCGTTCTCAGCGGTGATACTGTTGAAGTTACGCTTGATAAGCGCTACTTGATCCTCTGCACTGAGGTTGCGCATGTTCACTGCAACACCGATCGTGAAATAATCTTTGTAAGTGTCTTTGTAACCGATTCCGTCGTCAACTTGCTGACCGAAACCGAATCCCTGAGCGAATGCAGCAGTACTCATTGCTGCCATCGCTGCTGTAACCATAAAGGTTTTCAGAATACTTTTCATGTTGTTTGTTTTTTTAGGTTTAATATTAAGTGTAATAACTATTTCTTGATTGAATATATCTTCTTCAGGCCCTTGTAAATACCTGTAACTGTGCACTTGTCACCATCCATGTCAATCTCAGTCTTCACATCCTTCGGACCAGAAGTTGTGACTTTCAGATCCTGAATGTCACCTGTGTAGTTCACGTCATAATGATAAACGTCGCAGATACCATTTTGGTTGGTTGACCGAACCGGCGTCTTTGGCAATTCAATCTCCTGACCCTTGATAGAGATGTGCAGGACAGGAACTTCAGGACGATTAACCGTAACCTTACTTGATGAGAATCCTATTCCGTTGAAATCGAACAGAGCCTCACCGTCGCGTCCTTCAGCCACAAGATAAATAGCATGTTTGCCTTTCAGTCCCTCAACAGCAGAAGCCACATTAGCAGAGAGCTTAGTTGGGGTCTGTGACGATGCGAGAGGCAACTCGAAGGTAGCTATTTCCTTTCCATTCCAAGTGCTGTTGGCATATGGGCCGTCAAGCATCACGTGAATCTTGAACTCATTGTCTGTACGTGGAGTGATAAAGAGGTTGATAGTCGTATTGTTACCCTTCTTGGCACCTGCGAAAGCCTTCACGCCCTTGCTGTCTTTTGCCAGACCGCCAAATCCGAAGTACTTGTAACCAATCACACCACCGTTATTAACGCCTGTGATGTCCATCTGGTTATCCCAACAATCCCATGTATCTTGCATCCATCCAGGAACACCACCTCGTGCATCGTTGATGAAGCAAGCATAGCCTGCAGAGTAGTATGCATATGGGTTGAGACCATAAATCATGAAACCTTCAGAGGTAACTTCAGCACCTGTATATTCTGTACCGTCAGCTCCTTTTGCAGTCCACACCTCGCCTGGAGCGTATGGATCGTAAGCACGGATAACGAGCTTTCCACCGTCAGCCACTTTCTTTTCATCCCATTCAATCTTCACCGGGGCTACCATAGATTGACGAGCATTACCGAATCCACGTGGAGGACGATGATAGAACACATACCACTGTCCGTTGATTTCCTGCAAACTGCCATGTGTGTTGTGAGCATAGTTTGAGGTAATCAGTTTGCTGCCGTCTTTACTAGGAACAACACCACGAGAATCAACCAGCACGCCACCACTACGCCAAGGGCCGAGCGGACTGTCACCGTATGCATAACGGAGGGCTGAGTTCGTGCTGCCCAATCCGTAGTCAGGACCAGAATAGCCGGAGAAAACCATCACATATTTATTACCTACCTTACGGATAGAAGAAGCTTCGAAGAAGTTGAACTCGCCTGGGTTCTGACCTTTGTACAATGCAGGATATTCCGTTCCCTGTGGATCACGAACCACACCGTAACGTGCACTTGCAGGGATGAAATAGTCATGAATCTGGGTACCAGGACGTACTGAGTACATGGTCTTCTGGTCCAATTCGGCTGCAGTTGAGTGCTGGAATCCCCAGAATCCGTATGCACGGAAACCGATATTGTAATCAGGATCTTTTTTATCTGTGATTTCCTCGATGAAAATCGATGGGTCAAAGTCTATCACACTACCTGGCAGACAGCCTGTACCCTGCTCATTGGCATTGATCGGTGTGAATGGACCATCTGGACGGTCACTCTTCGCCACCATTCCGATACGTCCCCATCCACGGCTATGCGGATAGAGGTAATAAGTCTTCTTACCGCTCTTGTCCTTAACACATACAAGGTCAGGAGCATACATCACGTCCCATTGGTTCGAAATGAAATAAGTAAAGATCGGACCTTCATCTCTCCAACTGGCGAGGTCTTCTACAGGAGCCGACCACATGTGTACATCAGGACCGCAATAGCTATTGACACGAACATCATGCGAACCGATGATATAAGCACGCAGTTTGCCTGGATTATCTGGATCTTCGAACACACGAGGTTCTCCATCGGGCAGGTGTTCCCAAAGAGGAATATAGGGATTACCACCATAATGTGATACAAAACGGTCTTTCACTGGAAATTGTTTTTGTGCATGGGCATTATTCGCAGTGCCAAATGTGGCAAGCGATGCAACCATACCTGCAAGTAGTAGTTGTTTGATTGTTTTCATTTTGATATTAATTGTTAAGTTACTTCTATTGCTATTTCAAGATATGCTGAGCGTTGAGCGGATGGCTCTGACCCATAACCGCTGACCTCTAACTGATTTGTGCTGCAAAAATACGATATATTTTTAATATATGGACTATCGAAGTACTATTTTTTAAGTTTTTGTATCAAAAGTAATAGTTTTTCGTACGTAATCTCCGTGAAATCTGCGATTACGGCATGACAAAACGGACGAATTGATTCTGCAGAATTGTTGGTTGTTAAACCAATAGTAGTGATGCCCGATGCCATTCCTGCTTCCAATCCATTGAATGCATCTTCAAATACTACACACTCGCAGATGTCAGCACCAAACAAATCTGCACCTCGGAGATAGCAGTCTGGTGCCGGTTTGGAGGCAGCGAAATCTTCCGAAGTGAGAATACGGTCAAACATCGCCAGGAATTCAGGGCGTTGTCGCTTCACACTATCCATCTTCTTCTGGTTCGAACTGGTCACAATGGCACACTTCACCCCATGCCGTTTCAAGTCGGCAACAAATACCTCTGCACCAGCCACAGGAGTATAATCCATCTGAGCTTCCCACTCATCCAAACCTTCGGTAATCTCAGCCTGCCATTTCGGATCCGGAAAATAACGGTCATATATCTGCGTCAGCGTCGTTCCCTTAATCAGATACTCCAATCGTGGCACATCAGGCCGATACGTCCGAGCCATCCTTCCCCAAAATTGTGTGTACTGACCCTCCGTATCAACCAAGGTCCCATCAAAATCAAACAAAGCAACCTTTAATCTATCCCCCATAACCTATCCTCTATAACCTACTAAGCTATTAAGCTACTAACCCACTAAGCTATTAACCTACTAACCTACCCCCTCCTACAACTTCCCTTGCTCTCCCAAATAAGAGTCTTTAAAACCAAGGAAATAAAGCACACCATCAAGTCCGATGGTATTGATGCTCTGTTCAGCATTGGCTACTACTCGGGGCTTCGCATGGAAAGCGATACCCAGACCAGCCTCCGAGATCATAGGCAGGTCGTTTGCACCATCACCCACAGCAATAGTCTGAGCGAGATTTACCTTCTCAACCTGAGCTATCAATTTCAGTAGTTCTGCCTTTCGATGTCCGTCGACAATCTCTCCCACATAACGGCCTGTCAATTTTCCGTCCTCACCAATCTCCAGCTCGTTGGCATACATATAGTCGATGCCATATCGACGCTGCAGATAATCCCCGAAATAAGTAAAACCACCACTGAGGATCGCGATTTTATAGCCACAAGTCTTCAGAACCGACATCAAGCGGTCCACACCCTCTGTAATCGGTAGGTGTTCAGCAATGTCCTGCATCACACTGACATCGAGTCCTTTGAGCAGCGCCACCCTACGGGTAAAACTCTCCTTGAAGTCTATTTCCCCACGCATGGCACTCTCTGTAATGGCACGCACCTCAGCGCCTACACCATTACGCTCAGCCAATTCGTCGATACACTCTGTCTGTATAAGTGTAGAATCCATATCAAAGCAGATGAGACGACGCATACGTCGGAACATATCGTCACGTTGAAACGAGAAGTCAATCTCTAATTCCGACGACAGCCGCATCAGCTTTCCCTGCATCTCCTGACGGTTGATCGGTTCCCCACGCAGAGAGAGTTGGATGCATGCACGAGTATGTTTGTCAAGGCTTTTGATACTCTTTCGTCCAGTCAGACGGACGATAGAGTCGATATTCAAACCTTGATCAGCAATAATATGAGTCACAGCAGCAATCTGGCTTGCTTCCAACTGGCGTCCCATCACCATAAGGATATAGCGGTTCTTACCCTGATGACCCACCCATTCTTCATACTCATCGTCAGTGATAGGTGCAAAGCCGATGTTCACCCCTAACTCCGTTGCCTTAAACAGCAATTCTTTCATCGCCAGTCCGGCTTTCATTTCATCCATGCGGATAAGAATACCCAGCGACAACGTATTGTGGATGTCCGCCTGACCTATATCAAGCACATAAGCATCACTTTTTGCCAGAATATCCATCACAGCAGCCGTCAACCCAGGACGATCCTGGCCCGTAATTCTCACTAATATTTGCTCTTCCTTCATAGTTCCAATCGTTTACCGCTTAATTCTTTACAAGGCGTTCCTCACATGTTGATGTGTTAAAATATCAATCACATTCGAACAGATTAAGTTTACATTCAGTTTTTCTTTATAATCCAAGAGTCGTTCTGGTGAAGGATAGAACTGACTAAAAGGTATCAAATCATCATGCTCAGGCAATGAAATCACCCATACGTAGTTATAATCTCCTGGGCCAAATAATTGCTTCTCATCCCTCAAATATAAGAAAGTAGCTTTCACTTGAGCAAGTGCATTTTCAAAGTTATCATTAACGGTTCTTGGATTCCCTCCACAATACTTCAATTCTGCTAATATCAGCCAGCCTTTTCTACGAGCTTTATCTGATACCAGCATACATTCACAATTAGAAACAAGTTTTCCCTTATCGTCTTTAAAAAAGCCCAGGTTCTTTTCAAAATTGATAGCAAGGACGGGGATATGCCGTTTGTTGATAAAGTGAAGGCTCTGTATATCTGGCAAAAGGGTATCAGATATGGTCACACCAGAATAATGGCAATCTTTATGACCCCTCGCATATTCATTATAATCACCAACATAAAAGTCAGATTCAAATCGAATCGTATCTTTGAAGTTTATTTCCATCATCAGTCCTTATACATCAACAGATTGTTGAAGTCACCCATCACCTTACCCATCACATGATTAAAAAAGTTCTTCCTAATCAAGCCCTCTTTATCTTGAATCGTTGAATTGTCAGCATTGTCATTATATGTTTTCATAGCACCATTCTCAATCTCCCAAACTGCGACATCCTCTGGACGGATATACACATTAGCACATCCTACCTGTAAACCTTCTAATTCATCAGCAGTAACAATCCCTTTGATAATATTCGCTAACATACAGTTGTTAAGTGCATAAAGGATGTAAGGACTATGCGTTGTTATAACAGCCCTATGAGCTTTACCATGATTCAAGCAGTTCAACAGATGATACATCAAATTGCACTGTGTATCGGGGAACAAATTTTGCTCTGGTTCTTCTATAACAAACTGCGTATGTGTATATACTTTTCCTTGGAGAAAACCTTTAATGCGATCTATCACCTTCTGCTCCATGTCATCACTGGACTCGTTTGAAACATGAGACAGTATCTCTCGCATCTGTTCGGTCTCCGCAGGTGAGAAAGGCTTGTTTTCCTCATAAATTGTCGTTGACAGGTAACTCAGTAAAACCATAAGCGGCACTATTGATTGAAAACCACTACTCGACTGATTTAATCTGATTTTCTGCCCATCTACCACAACGAAATCACTATCTGTTTTTGCGTTATAGTAATATGCGACACCCAACATCGCAATCTTCAATGGATTCTCTTCCGTATATGACCTCTTAGCTTCAAACCAATCATTCACGAAACTCTGCAGTGAGTCATCCTTCTCTGAATATTTATTCAAATTAGGAACTACTGATACGAAATTACGTTCTGCTGGAATATATGCAACTTTGGGATTAATGCTCTTCTCGTTGTTATAAAGGACATACTCATTATCATGATAAAGAGGTTCTGGAGTAACACCTTTCCACGATAAGGGAAGAGGTTCGGGGAACTGATAGTAAAGATTCACATTGTCACCAACATAGGCAAGTTCAGAATCCTCTCGGAAATAACCCTCCAAGCGATGATATCGTGTTAATGTAGAGACCAATCCACGCTTGTGAGCCTCTTCATTATTGTCATTTCCCTTCTCCATCCAGGAGCAGAAACTGATAATCTTAGCCAATGTGCTCTTTCCGCAACCTTGTGGTCCCATAAACACATTAACTTTCTTTAGTTCAATATCTATATACTTTATAGGGCCTATGTTTTTAACAATCAATCTTGCCATAATTAAATAGTATTTTACCTGCAAAAATACAACATTTTTCTCTTATAACAACAAAAGACATGCATTATTTCTTAATACTTAGCTTTTTATTGCAAAGCATAATCATTTATTTGCCTTTTCCTAACAACTCAGAGACACGCTTTCTTGTAATATTGGATTAACTCGCCAACTTTCTCTCCGCCTATTAACCAACTAAGCTAAATTTTCAATAACCTATAACCTATAACCAATAACCATTACCCGGCTATTAACCTATTAAGCTACTAACCTATTAACCTTATTATTCAATAACCAATAACCTATAACCAATAACCATTATCTATCTATTAACCTACTAAGCTATAACTCCATCATGCATCCAACACCTCATACACAGAGTTATTACTTTTGTATTCAGGCACGATTTCTTTCATTTTCTTCACAGTGGCCATATCGTCAAAATTCTTCGAGATAGCAATTAGTTCCTCTATTTCACGATTTACCTCCTCGTAGTCATATTCACGTACCTCGGCAATTCGGATTTTATTATGGAATGTCGGTTTGGTATTCTCTTCTTCACCCAATACTTCCTCGTAGAGTTTCTCGCCCTCACGCAATCCCGTGTATTCTATCTTCACGTTCTTGGCACCCGACAATTGTATCATTCTTGCAGCAAGGTCGGCGATACGTACCGGCTTACCCATATCAAAGACAAAGATTTCCCCGCCATTACCTTTCGTTCCTGCCTCAAGAACCAGCTTACAAGCCTCTGGAATCAACATGAAGTAGCGGATAATATCCTTATGGGTTACTGTGACAGGCCCACCGTTCTTAATCTGCTCACGGAACAACGGAATTACCGATCCGTTAGAACCCAGCACATTACCAAAACGTGTAGTTACAAACTGAGTTGGCAGGTCGTCCTTACCCTTACCATGTGCCCCGCGCACCTCCTGCAAATGCTTGTATTTCTGTTCACGGTCGAGACTCTGCACATATATTTCGCATATTCGCTTCGAGCATCCCATCACATTCGTTGGGTTGACGGCCTTGTCTGTCGATACCATCACAAATTTCTTCACACGGTATTTCACCGACAAGTCAGCAATCACCTTTGTACCATATACATTATTAAGAATAGCCTCGGAAGGATTATCCTCCATCATCGGTACATGCTTATAGGCAGCAGCATGGAAAACGAAATCGGGGCGGAAGTCAGCAAATAGTTTCTCCATCCTATCAGCCATACAGATGCTTGTCACAATCGTTTTCGCCTCTATATCTGGGAACTTCTTTGCCATCATCAGACGGATGTCGTGTTCTGGTGTCTCTGCTTGGTCTATCAGCATCATAGCCGCTGGCTTGTAAACAGCAATCTGACGCACCATCTCCGATCCGATTGAACCTGCTGCACCGGTAATCAATATTCGCTTATCATGCAACAATTCGCCCACCGAGTTCATATCCACCTTGATTTCTGCGCGTGGCAATAGGTCTTCCACACTGACTTCCTTCATCTGGATTTCGCCTACATTGTCAGTCTGCAGTTCACCATCTCTGAAGGTCATCTCCTGGGTTCCTTGCGCCATAAAGATTTTAACACCCTCGTTAATTAGTTTGTCCTGCAAATCCTGCTGGCTTCTGAAATAATCTGTTCGCCGAGGAGAGACCAAAAGCGCCTTAATTCCGTTCTTTCTAACGATATCTACAATATCATCTTGTACACTATACACTTTTTCGCCCATCACAAGGTTATGACTATAATTGGCATCAACTGCAATAAAGCCCTTAACAACAAACTGTTTCGGGTTCTGAGAACGCACATGTTTTGCCAAGCCGATTCCATCTTCCATCACACCAAAGATAAGCGCCTTTTTGGCACCTATATCTGAGATCGTTGCCTCATACAAGGATTTCACTAACACTCGTATGCACCACATCACCAATGTACCAAAGACATACATTATAACTATATGGCGGAAGTGTAATTGATATAAATAATCCGTTCCGAAACTACGAAGCATATAGTGCACAGGAATCGCCACTACCAATGAAAACAAATTGGCATAGAACACTTTCGTCAAATCGACAAACGATGAATAGCGGATGATACCTGCATATGTATGGAACACTCTGGCACCAATCAAACACGGCAATGCATACAAGGACAACGTTGCCAGTATTTTTATTTCATTCCAAGAAATACTAGTACTAAAAATAAAAATGCGATAGGTTACGTATCCTGCAATCAACAGTATCAGATAATCCATAATTAGCACACACCAATACGGAAGTGCATTTTTGCTGAAATACCAGTTCAGCACTCTATTCCACAATCCCCTCTTCCTTTTTGCCATTGTTTATTTCTTTATTATATTACAGTGCAAAGTTACACTATTTATTTCATACAGCCAAATTTTGGAGCATCGAACATGAAAAACATCATACTTTTTATACTGAGTTATGGGAAAAATATCCGAAGGACGAATAATACAAAGTAGAACGCCGGTCAGCCAAAACTTACCAGCGTTCTAATACTTTATTCCGTTAGATAATCTCACAACTTTTACCACTGATGAATAACTCACCAATTATAACACAAGAATATCTTCAAGTCCTGTGGGTTCGTATGGGCCGTCCTTCACTTCCATGATGATGGTACCACTCTCTATTACATGAACCGTATGCCATTGCCCAGCAGGTATATTTAACGCCACAACCGGGCCATTGGGCGACAGTTCAATTGTATCAGTACAAATTCGCTCCAATTCATCATAAAACTCCTCCACCAAACGCCCTCGAAGACATGCCACGGTCTCACTAGTATGTCTATGTCGATGAATAGGTAGCACTGTTCCAGGTTCTAACGCATTCAACATCCGCTGACTTTGGTCTTTCGGAGAATTCCGCAAGTCCATATTCATCCTCAATCTGGGCGAATTCTTAGCCTTCTCCGTCAACTCATCTAATAATGCTTGTGTTATTTTCATCGTTCATTCGTTTTATACAAAATCCACTTTCCGCAATTCCGAGAGTAACCGAAAATATCAAAAATGACGAAAACTATTATTACAGATGATTTTGAAATTTTTGTTATTAAGGGTAATTTCGGGAACCTACTTTTTCAGCGAAGCCAAATACTCTTCATGCAGATGATAATACTTTCGCATAAACATCACATACGCAATTGTCAACACCAATCCTGTTACTACTGAATAAATCCAATGCGCTGGGATCGTATTTGGGCACAAATAGATAAACCCTAACGACACTGCCAACTGCATGAGCATATACAGCAGACTCACTACCACATGACTCATTCCTAGCTCGTTCGCCATCAACTGATATGCATGCTTTCTATGCGCCTGTCCCAATTTCTCATGTAACATTATGCGATGGATAATTGTCAAGATACCATCCATGCCATAAACCAGCAACATAATCAAATAAGTTATATCGCCTGTATATACGATTAATCTGCCAATAGCAAATAACAGAATGAATGCGATACCAATACTACCCACATCCCCAGCAAAGCATTTAGCTTTCCCTTTGGGACGGAAGTTAAATAGGCTAAACACCAACACACCCAAAATAGCAACGACTAGAAAAGACTCCTCTGCAAAGGGCAGAACCCTGTTCAGCAGCAGCAACGGAATCAGCACAGCAAGGCTATATCCCGCTGTAATACCATTGATACCGTCCATAAAATTGATGATATTCGTCGCACCCACACAGACAATCATTGCAACGACTCCAATCAGAACCTGCCAATACCAATCCATCTCCTTCACCTCTAAACACTCAGCTCTCAACTGGTATAACATCAACCCCATCGCCACAAACTGCGCCACGAGCCTCACACTATCTGGCAAAGAATGCACATCATCCCAAAAACTCACACCAGCAATCAAAACCAGCCCCACAATGAAAGGCCAATACTCTACAATACCGATAACATTTCCCATGTCTGTAGGCGAGGGGAAAGGAGTGAGGCACCATACGATTATTGATAATGCAAATATGATTCCTCCCCCTCTCAGCACTATAGTCGAGTGCGAGCTTCTCTCATTCGGTTTGTCAATGATGTTGTACTTGTCTGCCACCTTGAAGTAAAATAACTCCAATAAAACAAGTAACACTGCTATGATTGCATATGTATACCACATATCATAAACAAAATGATAATTACCACTTATCCACGACTAAGCTATTAAGCTACTAAGCTAAATTCAATAACCAATAACCTATAACCAATAACCATTACCCAGCTATTAACCTATTAACCTACTAAGCCACTAACCCACTAACCCACTAATCAATGAATATCATTTGGATCTTCGATCTCATAACCTTCATCCACAACAGGTAGTACTTCAGAACCTGCCAATAATTGTACACCATGAATGGCGATCATCTCCACTTCAGGAGCTGTATATTTCATTTTCATATTACGTCTTCCTCCAATTATTTAATGATTACCTTCTTACCATTCACAATATATATGCCATAGGTTGGATTATCCACTCGCTGACCAGCCAGATTATAGAATGTACCGTTGAGAACCTCGTCCCAACCTTTTACATCATCAATCTCTGTGATTACATCATCAAACGAAATAGCTCTTGCGTCACTACTTTCTATTGTCAAGTAAGCCTTATGGGCAGGTATCATAACGCCTTCCTTCACAGGGAAGAAACCAGTATTACCACCCTTTGTTGACAAAACGTATGCATTGGCAGGTGCAGGGATAGCGATTGGTGCCGCTTCCAGAAGGTTTTCAGGCATATCATCAGGAACCTCATCTGCCTTAAACAAGTCATAGGTAACACTACCCGTTCCTTTCGCAATGAATCCCATAGACTCAGGTATCACACTCACTGGCTTAAGCACTACTGTAGTAGCAGTCACTTCACTCACGAAAAACGCAGTCAGTCCTGTCGTTTTCGTGATGTCCAGACTATTCTCCCAGCAATAAGTAGAATATCCGTCAGCAGCCAACTTGATAAGAGACACCGGCAACTCGATATCCAGTGTCAAGTCGTTCGTAACATTTTCACGTCCCTCAATCCCGTATGGAGCCTTGTCATATAGCATACTCTTACACATTGACTCTGTTTCAGGCATCAATGTAAAAGCCAGACTTAATGATGATATAATATCCTCCGTATCATGAGCAGCTTCATTTCCTTCCGCATGAATAATAAATGCATCAGCAACCTTCCCCGCTAAAGTCTCAACCTGAGGGGTCAACCTCGAAGACATCATTGCCCAAAATCCGGCATACTGTTCTTGAGCCTTTGCAATTGCTTTATCATAAACAATCTTCTTTGTACTGGCATACAGTCTTTCCTTTGCGGTTTCTGTACTAAATGTCGGATCTGATGACAAGCTGGTAATATGTCCCGTTGTGATGCTCATCTCTGTCATGTCATCACTCAAGGTCACCTCACGATAGTCACAAGGATAGGATATCAGCGAACCAGTGTTGACATCATAGATATCCTTGGTCAGATCATCATTATAGTCCTTCGCAATATCAGATGTATGGAAATGGCCTGTAAAGATTACTTTAATTCCTGCGTCAATCAGAGCATTTCTAATGTTATCATGGTCTTCTACGACGTAGGAGCTAACCAATGTCTCTGCATTGGAAACATGTGGAATCAGCGGATGATGCATCATAGCAATCACCTTCTTACCTTCAGTTCTGGCTGCAGTCGCTTTCTCAGCCACCCATTCCAATGTGGTTGACGACACAACACCGTCTGTACCAGAATCTATTCCGATCACTACCAACCCCTCAATCGGTTCGCATGCATAAGTCAACGAGGAAGACTCACGTTCAGAACTTGCGCCATAGCCATAATTCGCATACTGTGTAGCAAACCAGTCATTAGTAGCCGTAGAAACAGGAGAGGTACTTGCTCCATCATACTCTACAGCATTACTGTTTGTACCACGGTCATGATTACCAGGAATCACCAATGTTGGTATACTCAATGCCTTCAGTTCATTCAGTTTTCCGATGACATACGTATGACTCAGCTGTTCACCATCCTTGGTCAAATCACCAGTAATCAGCACCAAGTCCGGTTTGGCATCCTTGATTCGTTCAATCATCTCGTCAAACAATGGCACACTATAGTCCACCATCTTCCGCTGCCCTTCCAAATACGTAGTCCATGCAGTTCCTGCATTAACCAACAACCCGGGTGCCATCACATGAGGATCCGACACCACCATAATCTTCTTTGTGTCCTGCGCACAAATACCACAGCATATCCCGAACAACAGGACAGCCAGGCACATCATTCTTTTTGTCCTTATTTTCATTTCCCTTTTCATTTTTTTTTAAACAATAACCGATAACTTTTACATCTATTAAACCATTAACCTAATAACCTATTAAGCTACTAAGCTATTAACCTAAATTTTCAATAACCAATAACCTATAACCAATAACCATTATCTATCTACTAACCTACTAAGCTATTAACCTATTAACCTACTAACCTACTAAGCTATTAAGCTACTAACGGTCCCCTCAGTATTTCCACAATTCAAGTTTCTTCCAAATAAAATGAGCCACTCTCGTATAAGGTTCCCAAATCACCTCACCTGCATAACTGGTCAGGAATCTCAGATTCCTCTTAAACCGTCTCCAGGCTTGTCTTAATCGGGAACTCAAGTATCCTCCTCCACCACCCAAGTCTTTCATTCTTGGGTCATCATGGCCAAAGTTACCAGATAGCAATATCTCATTCTGGAGGAAGCATCCATCTTCAACAGAGGCAGGACAGAGAAGCGATTCCTCGTCCATTCCTAACAATTCATGCAGCACATACATCAAAGCACTGGCAAACCGTTTCATGCCAAGATGCTCCACGATCTTCATTGTCTCTTCCTTCGTTCGTTCATGCCGCTCGTTCCACGTACATAGCAAGAAAAAATAGTCCACAATCTGCCGTAAACCAACCCCTTCGTCAATCAGATGCCTATAGATATGATTCATTTGATAGATCACATCTTCATCCACTCTCATCACAGGCAGTTCCACTCCGTCAACTCTGTCGGTTATTCTGCATTGCTCTATATCCCCGAAGTGTCTCAAGAATCTTCTGTTCTTGCATGGTTCATTCATGAATGAAGGACGGAAGTGAATCTCAACAGGAACGCCATTCTTTCCCACATGACTTGTATGAAGCCAACACAATCCATTCATATCAAAATGACTCCGCACATATTCCAACACCGTCCGAACAGGATTGCCATAACCACTCACCGTTAGCCCATCACCTTTATTTGGTTGTACCCACACATCCACATCGCCACAGCTTCGCCATAGACGCATTTTTTCTGGATAATACCTGTGATTTGCCTGTCCTTTCATTACACAAGCCCTAAACCCATCTTGACATAGTTGCTCGCATAATCGGACACACGCATCTGTGGTTTTGGCATTACGCATCTCTAATTGCTGGCAAAGCCCTATCCATTGTAGTTTTACAATCTTTGGAGGGCGTTGACTTTCTGGGAGCTGTTCTAGACCCGCCATCATAACACCAGCTACCGCTTGGCGTTGTGCTTCCGCAAAAATCCCTTCCCATTCAAGTACTAAAGGTACTCGTGACAAGCCATCACGGGTGCCTATAGATACCTGTAACAACTCAATGAATAAATCCTGCATATATTGATACAATCAACAGAAAAAATGAGGTCTATCCCTTATCTTTCAGATTAACTCTGTCAGACTGAAGTCTCGTAAAACCCGTGGCCGTTAAATTCGGAAAGACTCCAGTGTTCGCTTCAACCCTTCCCGTGCATCCACCGGCATTTTATCTACCCCAAGCGCTTTCTTGATTTTAGCATTCGATGAGACATAATTCTCTGTCAACTTACGAAGCCTTTCAGGATTCAGTGGCAGATGCAACCATCCTCCGATCCTTGCCAATCCGTTCATCAGTCCCTTTGGCAATTTCCAAATGTGCGCTTTCTTACCTAACGACTTGCAGATTTCCTCAATCAGTTCATTCGTTGAAAGAGCCTCATCATCACCCATATTATAGATACCCGACTCCACATCCTTGGTCAATACACCATTCACTGCAAAGCAGATGTTCTCCACCGATGTGAATGTCCTGCGGTTTTCAAATGCACCCAAAGGCCATGGAATACCCTTACGAACCACATTGTAGAGTAAGTTCAGGTTTCCCTTATTCCCTGGTCCATGAATCATGCACGGTCTGAAGATATAAACACTCTTATCCGTAAGCGGCATCTCATCCTCTCCCCCTGTAAGCCGTAAACCGTAAGCCGTAAGCTTATCCAAGATATAGCGTTCCGCTGCAATCTTGGACTCCCCGTACGGTCCTACCGGTGCTGGCACGACATCCTCCGTCAACACACCCTCCACCTTGTCTGCTGCAGCCTTTGCTGTACTAAAGAAAACAAACTTCTTTGCTTTTGATTTTAAGAAGTAATCAAATATTTTTTTTGTTAATTCTGTATTCACTTGGAAGTACACCTCTGCCTTACTTTGATTCTTTGTGTCATGCGCCTTACCTGCCAAATGGATGATAGCATCAACCTCTGGCACCATACCATCCTTATCCAAATCTTCCCAAATATAAGAATACTTGACCCCCTCTTTTTCAGGAGTAACGATATCCAGTCCATAAATCGTGTGCATGTCCTTCAATGCCGCGACTAAATTACCGCCCACAAAGCCATGTACACCAGTAATCAATATCTTCATATCTTCAATATAAATGTTCTAAAAGTTTAAACTCTTAAACTAGCTATCTAGCCAATAACCAATAACCATTATCCTTTAATGTCACACAGAATACACAGAATGCACAGAAACTTAGTTCGCTATGCGATATATTGAGTTAAGGATATTGTCTGTGTTGAAGTTCACAAGAAGTCCTACTTTCTTTTCCATCAGCCGAAGATATGTTAGAAGTTGTTTACTAAACACCTTCTTCATTTCCTCTACTGATTTCAGCTCTACGATGACACTGTCTTCCACAAGCAGGTCTAATCGTAAATCTGTCTTCAACTGACTCCCTTTATAAACGATCGGAACTTGTTTCTGTCTTTCCACTTTGAGACCCCTCTGTTCCAATTCAAACACCAGCGCCTCTTCGTAGACAGACTCCAACAAACCAGGCCCAAGAGCTTTATACACATCATATACAGCACCTCTAACCTGATATGTCACCTCATTCTCTGTCATATTATTGATAGCCATTTGTGGAAAGGATGAGAGAACGAATCTGCAAAGATTGTCAGTGAATTGCGGTATCAATGATGGGAACTTGTTCACTATCAATGAATAGCCAATTCAATAGTGGATGCACCCATGCATTCCTCTCATCTAAATTCTTTTCTGTGAATATCAGTGCTATCTGTGTGACCCCTCTACTAACCCACTTCAATCACCCTTGCTTTCTTCCAGTCAATCAGCTGATCTGCCTCTGCCACATTCACAAACTCAAAATCAGACATCAGTTGCTGCCATTTTCTGAAGTTACCTGCCACATTCACGTATGTCTTAAACTTTCGCTTCAAAGGCAGACTCTCCACCTTCGGGGTCTTCGGGTCAAACTCACGAGGATGAAAATATGTCATCATGTATGGAGATTTTTTCGCCCACTTTTTTATGAGTGGATATGGGAAGAAGCGGAAGAAGCCACCACCAGAGAAAACGATATTCTTTCCTAATACCTGATGTACATTAATGGGAAACTCCTTGATGGTATTACCTGCCTTTGTTTTCAGTATGGTTGGTTCAGAAGCTCCATAGTGAGGCATTCCACCATAGTCGTGAGCAGCAGGAAATACCGAGCAGTCATACTTGAAGCCCATTTCCACCAAGTAGTCGATTGCCCATGGGTTCCTCTCTGTGATAGAGAATCCTGGAGCACGGAACACCTCTATTGCCTGTCCCGTCACATCCTCCAGCAGTTTCTTCGCCTTCATCGTGTCCTCCTTAAACTGCTCCGGAGTAAAACGGAACGATAATTCATGCTGATATGAATGACAACCAATCTGATGTCCCCGGTTGGCAATCTCCCTAATGATTTCAGGATGTTTCTCAGCCAACCAACCTAAACAGAAGCACGTACTCCTCAGACCTCGTCTGTCCATCTCATCAAGCACAGGCATGAACGCCTTATCCACGTAGTATTCAAATTTATCCCATTCAAAGTCCTCAGAGATAAAATCACTGTTATACCAATCTTCTATGTCAAAAGTTAAGATGTTCATTCAAAGACAAAATTACAATCGCTATCCCTCAAAAAAGGTGCATTTGCATCCTTATCAGAAAGCATAGGCACATCCAACTCTAACCCCAATGACTTCCAGTCCACATTGATATCGGGGTCATTCCAACGGATGTTCCTGTCACATTCTTTACTATACAAATTATCGCATTTATAGCAGAACTCCACATCATCAGTCAATGTTAAGAATGCATGGCCAAAGCCTTGTGGCAGATAAAACTGTCGTTTGTTCTCTGCTGATAATTCCACAGCAGTCCATTGACCGTATGTCGGTGAGCCTTTGCGTATATCTACTGCCACATCAACCACGGCACCACGAACAACACGCACTAGTTTAGCCTGAGCCATAGGATTCTGTTGGTAGTGAATTCCGCGGATCGTTCCTTTCTTAGCCGTAAAACTCTGGTTATCCTGTACGAAATTCACGTTAATGCCCACATCTTCCATGTTCTTCTGTGACCACGATTCCATGAACCATCCTCTATGATCACCAAAGCACTGAGGTTCCAAAATAACAACCCCAGGCAGTTTTGTTTCTATTCTTTTATAAGCCATATCAAAAATGTTTAAAGTTTATCGATTATAGACACAAAGTGACTCAAATAAAAATCGTGGTTCTCCATTCGATAACCTATAACCTTTAACCTAAATTACTCCCATGGGAGAGATTTTACCCATTCTGCAGTCTTTAAAACAGCTTCTTTAAAATCCCATTTAGGCTGATAACCGGTATCTCTGTACAGTTTGGTTACATCCACACTGGTATAATCCACATGGAAATCCTCTTTATAAGTTCCCAAGCGGATCTCAACTCCAGGAGCCAGAATATCGCGAACCTCACCAACTATGTCCTTCAACGGACGGCGACGGTCACTGCCAATATAATACACAGAGTCAATCTTTCCCTTCTCACCGGCTAACACAAGACCGGAAATCGTGTCTTCAATATAATTCCAATCATAGAGATGGATACCTTCTGTAAGATCTAATGCTTCACCGCGAAGTAGCTTATGAACAAACAAATTCGTGCTACGATGAGAGCGGTCGCCAACACCAAACGTATTAGCAAATGCCACACAGAGGAAAGGCACACCTTTCTGTGCTGCTGTTGCGTGTGCCATCACACGGGCTGCCTGCTTTGCAGCACCATACACGTTACAATGCGCACCTGCATTGTGGCTCAGTGTCTCGTGTTCACTAATCATATATTCGGAGAAAGAAGTGCTGAACAAGAAACGCTTGCATCCCATCCTTCCTGCCTCTACCACCGCATCGCATATAGGCTTGATGTTCTGAATCTGGGCAGTATAATCATTTGTAGCCTTGCCATAGCCACCCCATGACAGATAGTAGAAAATGTCAATGTCCCTCGTCTCTGTCATTTCTGAGAGATGGTCAAAGTCCTCAAAAAAGGCTTTCACCAACTCAAAGTTAGGATACTTCTTGTACTCTTCCATATTCTCAGGATCTGGAACAAAAGCAATGACCTTTGCCCCCTCATCCAGATAATGCTTCAAAAGGTGCTGGCCTATAAAACCGGAAGCACCAGTAATTGCTATTGTCTTCATTTTCTAATTGTTTAGAATTTCCAAATCTATTAACCTCCCATTAACCAATAACCAATTCAATAACCAATAACCGTTAACCGATAACCCCTATTTAATAATCCTAAATGTGTCCGCATCAACCTCACGCTTCTTCTCATCAATAACCTGAAGCAGATATTGGCCATACTGATTCTTCTTCATAGGCTCTGCAAGTTCGCGCATTCGCTCTTCACTAATCCAACCCTTGCGGTATGCTATAGCCTCTAAGCAAGCTACCTTCAATCCCTGGCGTTTCTCTATCACCTCAACAAAGGTAGATGCCTCACTCAAACTATCATGTGTGCCTGTGTCAAGCCAGGCAAAACCGCGACTAAATACCTGAACTTTCAATTCTCCATCTTTCAAGAATTCTTGATTTACTGTGGTGATTTCTAATTCCCCACGAGCAGAAGGTTTGATGTGCTTAGCCACATCGATAACCTTATTCGGATAAAAGTATAGACCTACTACCGCGTAATTACTCTTTGGATTCTTGGGTTTTTCTTCGATACTTAGGCAATTTCCTTGTGCATCAAACTCCGCCACACCATAACGCTCAGGGTCATTCACCCAATAGCCAAACACGGTAGCTTTGCTGTTTTGTTCTGCATCAACTACTGCTTCATGCAGTTTACCAGTGAAACCACTACCATAGAAGATATTATCTCCCAGTACTAAGCATGCACTGTCATCTCCAATAAACTGCTCACCTATGATAAATGCTTGTGCCAAGCCATCAGGGCTTGGTTGCTCAGCATATTCGAAATGAACCCCATAGTCACTTCCGTCACCCAGAAGCCGTTTGAATCCAAGCAGATCGTAAGGTGTACTGATAATGAGTATATCCCTGATTCCTGCCAGCATCAAGGCAGATATAGGATAATACACCATCGGTTTATCATAAATTGGGAGCAATTGCTTACTAACCCCTTTCGTAATAGGATACAATCTTGTGCCGGAACCTCCGGCGAGTACTATTCCTTTCATAACAATCACTTTAAGAATTAATAGGATTCCAATTTCTACAACAGATCATAATTCGAGAGATTCACGTCCCAATTGTTGATGTCATAGAGAGAGTCATCGAAATATCCTTTTTCGAGCACCTTGCAAGTAAAATTAAAATGCTTTGGCTCATATTTATGTGGCATTGTAATCAGAGACATTGGTTTAAATGGCAGATGCCCCACATACATCATCAAATCAATATGTCGGGCTTCCCGTTTATAGATCTCCCTCACCACTTTGTCAAACATCTTTTTACTCATTGGATGAACATCTAGCAGAAATGCCGTTCGTGCTCCTTCCTGAACCTTTACCTTATAACGAGCCTTCACATTATCAACCTCTATCGTCTTATATTCACCATTGAACCATTTATAGCGAATCTTATCAAAACTCTCTCGTTCCTTGGCATAGCGGAAAGAATATTCCTTTCCATTCTGTGACAGATTCGATAATTGAATGACACACCAAGCACCCAGTCTTGACAATGGATTCAGAAATCGCAATGACGGCTTTACTCCTCCTACTCTCAGTGGCAAGAAATAGGTTGTCATCTTTCCGATATCTTTATACTTGAAGCCCTTAATCAAAATCGGATAAGAATTATCATTAGGGAAGCCTATCCTGATAACACAACCTTCCTCATGCATACGGTTTTGGCATGCAACAATCATATCCCTAAAACCAAAGAAATCCCGATGCTCTTTCTTCACCATTGAGTCAATTCCCAATCCAGCAAGGAAGCGTCTGTCATTATCCATATAATAAAATGGCAGACAAGAATGGAATCCCACCAACTCGCCTTCATGATACAACATACTATGATAAGAATAACCTAACACAGTATTACTATATTCTTCCCGAAAAGTAGCGGGATCTCTTTTTTGCTCAAACACCTCGTTGAACAGACGATAAATCACGATGATCTCATCATCTGTTATTTCGGTGGTTCTTTTGCATATAACATCCATATCATTTTATTTGAATCTTGTTATACCGTATGTCCTGGCATTATACGGAAACTTGTAGGAAGTTGAAGTATGCGCTCAACTGACTCTAGTGCCTGTTTTTTGTTAGAATGAGGAAAGCCTGTAAACACTTTTACTTCTGGAATATAAGCATCTCCTGTGAACAGATATTCTCCAATAGCATAAGTCAAACAACTGGGATCGTGTCCTGGAGTCTCATATACACTAACCGAACTATCCAAAATGCTTATAACGTCACCTTCTGATAATACATGAACATTATTTGGCGCATCAATAGCTATGTCTGGATATTCATCATGATAACGCGAAATATTAAGCTGGGGAGAACCAAGAGCTTTGATCCCATAAACATTGGTATAAATACGGACCTCAGGGAATCGTTCCAACAACTGTTCTAATCCATAGATATGGTCAGAGTGAGTATGAGTGAGAAGGACTCCCTCAATGGTTTTACCATCAATCCTCTCTAACACACGGTCCACATCCCCACAATCCACCAGCCATACCTCATCACGTTTTTGTTTTGTGAGGATATAAGTGCGGGAGCTAAATATTCTGTTTGTAATAAACTCTACTTTCAGCATCACCTGACACTAAACCCACCATCCACAAACAGATTCGTACCAGTTACCCATCGAGATGCATCGCTCAACAGGTAAATACAAGCATTTGCAATATCTTCTGTCTTTCCTAAGCCTAAAAGATGCTGTGCCTCCAGTGCAGCACGTTTCTCTGGATCTTTCATGTGTGGAAGATTCATGTTAATCGGCGTCTCAATAGCACCTGGAGAAATCGAATTCACTCTTATGTTCTTACGTGACAACTCGACTGCCAAGTGCTTTGCAAGGTTCAGCAATGCTGCCTTCGTCATACCGTATGTTGCCTTACCCACTTCACCGAAACTACCTGCCACAGATGAGAAGAACACAACGCTACCACCTTCTTTGGCAAAGTTCCCCATTTTGGTACACTCCTGAGTCAGGAAATAACCCGTAAAAACATTCACTCGGAAGAACTTATCCAACTCTTCAGGCTTGGTCAGTTTAAAAAGATTGGTGGTAGATATGCCAGCACAGTTCAGCAGACCATGGATACGCCCCACTTTTGCAACTGCATCCTTGATAATCTCACCGACCTTCTCGTATTCAAGCAGATTCACCGAAGCCCAATAATGATCTTCCGGTCTTTCAACCAAAGTCATGGTCTCTTTCAGACCTTCTTCATTTAAATCAAGAAGTATTAACCTCGCGCCCATCTTAGAACAACAGACGGCACACTGACGAGCGATGCCAGATGCCGCACCGGAAATCACGATGACCTTTCCTTCAAGAGAAAAGGGATTAAACTGCATGTCCATGTTCAACTTCAACTATATCACTAATACGACAATCAACAAATGGCACGATTCCTGTCGCCCAGGTCATACCCACACCGAAAGCACTGAGTAGCAATGTTTTATTCCCTTCGAGTTTTCCCTTCAGTTCACTGACAATGGTCAATGGCACTGATACAGAAGATGTGTTTCCGAACTTTGCTATGGTAGACGGTATTTTCTCCGCATCCATCTTCATCTTCTTCATGATATAGGTGTTAATGAAATTATTTGCCTGATGGAATACTACATAGTCAAAGTCATCAACGCTCTTTTCAACTACAGCCAATGTATTCTTGATGTCACGGGGGATCTCACGAATAACAAAGTTAAACACATCCCCTCCACGCATATATCCTTGTTCCTCGCTACGCATATTGCCGAACTCATCAACCACCTTTTCAACAACCGTCTCAGCAGAGCTCATCTTACGATAGCCTCCGGCAGGTATCATAATCAAGTCTGCACGTGAACCATCTGAATTAAGGGAGAATGTGCTTTGCCCGTATTTGGAATCACGTTCAATAAGTGCAGCCACGCCACCGTCACCGAACAGAAAGGCCGAACGACGGTCACGGGGAGAATACACCTTGGAGCGAGTCTCACCATCAAGCAACAACGCCTTCCTCAGGTTGCTCCGCTCCATCATACTATACACAACAGACAAACCATACAAGAATGCCGAACATCCCAGATTGATGTCAAATGCAATGGTATGATTGGGGAGACCCAACCTATGCTGCAATGTTACAGACGTTGCAGGCATTCGGTAATCAGGAGTCTGAGAGACAAAGACCAGAAGATCAATCTCCTCCTTATCGATGTTATTGTCAGCGATTAGCTTCTCAGCTGCGGCAAAACAAAGGTCAGAAGAACATGTCTCTGCATCAGCAAAACGGCGCTCTTCAATACCCGTCTTGTCTACAATCTCATTGGCCTCTTCGGCAGACCAGTACTCCGTGTACTCCCTGCCCTTGACAACCCTTTTGGGAACTGCGGCGCTCATCGCTACGATGCCCACGCCGCTAAACTGTACAAACGCCATCTGCTGACTACTTCACACAAGCCTTATAAAGATCCTCTACTGTACGTAGTTTCTTAAACTCAGCTTCTTCAATCTGGGTGTCGTATGCTTCATCCATGAAAGCAATCACAGAAAGATAGGCTATAGAACTCCATTCCTCGTAGTTGCGGAATTCATCTTCCATCTTGATTTCACCCTCGCGCTCAAGCGCTTCTGCTAATAATTCAATAAATTTTTCCATAATTTTTATGCTTTATATGTTAATATTCTAATCTTTCAAATCAATTAAATCAACAGAACTCTTAATATGTCCCTTTGATGAAGCTCCAAACACCACAGATTGCACATTCAGATTATTAATATAGCCGTACGATTCCTCTGGTGTTATAGAACCACTGGCAAGCACATTCATTGCCATTAGCTGATATTTGTTAGGATCATTTTCTGCAATCACTCGCTCATACTCTTCCTTTGATGGATTCATGTTAAAACCACTCTTGTTTATAGAGCTGCAGATGACGACCTCCTCAATACCCCACTGTTCCAATTTATTCTTAAGATATGGCATATTCAGTGTGATAAAGCCTGGTAACACATTGTACTTCTTTCGGATGAAATCACAATAGCGTTGGAAAGCTTCTTTGATGTCATATCCCAAAATCAAGTCTGTGATGACATTCTGAAGGAAAAGGGCTTTTACATCCAAGCCACGGAACATTCTGTACTCTGCATCTATCAGCATTTCCATCATCTTCATCAAATCTTTAGTAAATACAGCAGATGCACCTTTACCAATCATTCCAAACACCCCACCTGTCGTATTGCCCTTAAAGAGTACCTCATTCATGGTAGGGAAAATACCTTTTTCAGCAACCATATTGGCATACTTATGAGGGTAAGGGATTGAAGGGTACCATGTTAAATGGCCATACTTATCTTTATGCTGACGGAAATACTCAGTAATCTCTGCGGCACGGTCATTGCTGTTCAACATCACAGCCTTAACCCCACAATCAAAAGCATTGTCATAAACTTCAAAAATATTATTGATATCGCTGAACTTCTTTGCAAGTTCTTCTGCTTTGTCCTGCGAACGGTGATTAATTCCAAAAAACTGGTTATCACCAAAAACTATCTTATCTATTCGCTCCATCGTTATAACGCATCTGAATTGTTGAAAATCGTGTGAATTACTTCTTGAGTCGCTGCAGCATCGCGGAAAGAACAAATACAATCACCCTTCTTACCAAGAATCTCATCCGCGAAATCATAAAGCTGGTGAGTATAACCATTTCCTCTGACATAGAACGGGACATGATCTTCAATGGTGTTTTTGGGTATCGTATTCCAACCTTCTATTAAACCATATTTCTCTGAAGCTTTGTCTAAATACACTTTCATGCCATAGAAGTCTGCCATGATTTTTCCTTTGTCACCAAAGAATTCCAACTTCATCATTGGCTTACGATAAGTCACATCGCTCCAATTCACCAACACAGAACAATTTACGTTATTCTTAAATAACATATTTGTTGACATAATATCCTCTACCCCTTCTGAATACATATTATTTAACACAGAACCTATCACCTTGTCTGGCGTTCCAAGCAGATAGTTTAATAAATCCAAAATATGAGCACCCATCTCGTAAGTGGCACCACCGCCATTTGCCCTGGAAGATCTCCAACCTTTAGACGACTGAGGTTTAACAATTGTACAACTGTAGAATTCTCCCTTGACCATCACTAATTTACCAATCAATTCCGATTCAAGATATTGCTTAACCTTTCTAAAAACCGGATTATAGCGATTCACATATCCCACTTGATTCACCAAACCTTTTTGTTCAAACAAGTCTGCCAACTCATTGGCTTTTTCTGGGCTTGTGGTAAACGGTTTTTCGCAGAATACAGCGATATCGTTTTCTCCAGCCAACTTACATGCATCGTAATGAAGAGATGAAGGAGTACATATCACTACTCCGTCTATGTCTCTTGCATTCAGAAGGTCTTTGAAATCCGTATATGTTTTCAGTTTAGGGATATATTTTTTCATCGTATCCAGAATCATTGATGACGTGTCTGCAACAGACACGATCTCTACTGCGGGATGCGTGTTGATAATCGGATAATGGGTCAATCCCATACGACCCATTCCGATAATTCCAATTCTAACTTTATCCATTGTTATTAATTGATATTTGTTCTTATTTGTTTTCCTTCTCGATACACTGATCTATGCACTCTTTATAAATTCCAGAAATACGTTCCCAGCAATACCTACGGTAAGCAATCTCTTTCATATCGTTTTTCAACTGCTCTATTGTGGCTTCATCCAGATTATGTAGTGCATGAACTAATTCCTGCACTGTCTCAAAATAAATGGATTTACGTTCTGTGGTTTCCAGATTGGTTGGCACCTTAAAGCAAATCACTGGAAGACCAAGATACATCGCTTCCACCAAGGAAGGAGCAGTACCGCACATACTATGGGTGTGCAAATAAAGTGCTGCATTACTACGAATAATATTCAATTCTCTTTGATCATAAATGGCATTGAGTAGAATAATATTTGAGTATTTCCCTACATTTTCCTGATAGAGTTGTTTTCCATATTCTGTTTTCTGCCAATTGGAAACAATAACCACGGTTCTATCAGGCACCTGCTTATATGCTTCAATCACCATGTGGATATTCATGTCCTCCTGAGCACGGGATACTGTAACATCATATTGACCTCCAAGGAACGGATATTTCTGCTTTGCCTCCTCTGTAATAGATTCCGCTTTAGCATGATTCCCTCCATATTCAGCCAACAGCGGTTTAAATCCATATTGCTTTTCAAACCTTTCTATATTGGCAGCATTGTCTATTATCACATAATCCGAACTTTTCACAGCCCATCGTCCGAATGTTTTTTTGATGGCAAGTTCCAACTTCCCCAATGGTTTCCAACCACGTACCTTATCAGCCTCTCTTCCACCGATGGAGTTATAAACGATGTGTTTTCTTGTCAGTCTTTTCAAAGGCATTACAAATGGGCAAGAACAACCTAGCACGACAAGAACATCATGTTCTCGCAATGATTTCAAAATTGTAGATCCATCGAAAAAGATAGACTGCCACCCGTTTGCTTTCCAACCCGTGTAAATCAATTTGGTATTCCTATAGGTAACCAATTGCTTTTCCTTTGGCGTTTTAGAACAATAGCAGTAAAGGTCGTAATCTTCATTAAGGTCACGAGCCAAATACTCTGCCAGGGTCTCAATACCCCCATAGTGAGCTGGTATTCCATTCGTGCCAATCAGAGCAACTTTTATTTTCTTCTTATCCATCAAATTCATTAACCATTAACCACTAACCGCTAATCCAAATACCCCTTGTAATAAGTCTCAATATATTCCTTCAGAGACACGCGCCAGTCACGCATGGCATTCACACCACGAATATTCAGTTTACGAGTCCACAAACGTTCGCAAGCAGGACGATCAGCAAAGTATTCCTTAGCAAAGTACTCAGAAGTCACAACATTAATCTTGATTTCATCCTGCAAGCCCAGAATCTTCAGCAGCTCCTGACACACCTCCAAACGACTCGTCTGACCACCGCAAACACAGTTGTATAATCCCCAATACTCTTTCTGAATCAGATTTTTCACTGTGCGGGCAAAATCCTGCGTATAGGTGGGCGTACCATCCTTATCATTCACAATGAACAACTCCTTCTTTCCGTCCTTTAGTTGCTTCATAATCTTCTGGATGAACTTTTTATCCTTTGTAGGACCTGCACCCATCATCCAACCTGCACGGCAAACCAGATAGCGCTTGGCGTTCTCTACCACAAAGCGTTCTCCCATGTATTTGGAACGGGCATACACTCCCAATGGGTTAGGTTGGTCCCAATCATCGTACAACTGCTTCTTACCATCGAAGATGCCAGCCGTACTGATGTACAAAAGTGGAATATCCAATGCATTGGCAATATAAACAGCATTCTCTACACAAAGGGTATTTGTCAGATATACTTCGTCAGCATTCTGCTCACACCACTCCAGATCCGTATAAGCACCAAGATGGAAAAGATAGTCTGGTTTAAACTCCTCTACGTCCTTTCGGTAGGCATCATAGTCCCTGAAATCCAAGAACGACAACCAGTCTGCATTCACGTCCTTGTCCGTACACTTGATGATATAATCATCCTTAAACTGCTGGTAGAAAGCCTCTCCCAGCATGCCGCCACATCCGGCAATATAAATTTTCTTTTTATCCATTATTATTCTTTGAATTTGAAATCACCTTCCAACCTCGCATGATCATTCATTTGTATTCCTGTTTTTATTATTTTAGCAGGAACACCAACAACCATACAATTGTCGGGAACATCCTTTGTCACAATGCTCCCCCCCCCTACTACACATTGATTACCTATATGTACGCCAGGACAAATAAGTGAACGAACTCCTATAAAGCAGTTATTACCAATGTAAGTATCCTTCATATAATAACTACCATCTGGCTTCACAAAAATATGCTCGTGAGCAAGTATCGTTGTTCCTGAAGCTATTAAACAGCCAGAGCCAATATGAATACCTTTTCTATTCAATTTGTCCAATCCAACATTAGATTCGATAACGGTATTCTTCGAGATATTAACATAACCCTTAGCGCGCAACACTAGAATTCTCCACCTCCTCATTATCTTTGCAAGCATATATCTTACTTTACTGAATAGAGTCATTTTTATTACTATATTGATTGATATAAATATTTGAGTTTCTCTGCAACTTTCTCAATACCATATCCTTTTGCAAGGAAGAGTTCTCTTCCTCTGAATTCTTCATTTGAATCAAGCACTTTCTTTACACAGTCCGCCAACTCTTTTGCATCCTTCTCTTTGGTCACATAACATCCAGGGATATCACCTATCATATCGCGGACATTTCCAACATCAGTTGAAACCACAGGAGTATTACAACACAAACATTCCTTCACAGAATTGGGAGAACCTTCAAAATCCGATGTCATTAAGTGCAGGTCACACGCATTCATATACACAGGAATAACATCACGTGGGGTATTCGTCAATTCGACTGATACGATATTGTCATAATCCTGCTTTAAGAGAGCCAATACCTCTTGGTATCTGTCATATCTCTTCTGGGTCCGCGTACCAGCATTGGAGTCCATGAATAAGATATAACGTTTATCTCTATCCCACCCCAATTCTGCTCGGCACTCATCCTTATCCATCGGTTTGAAGAAATTGGCATTCGTTCCGTTAGGCAGATATACTACTTTCTTTTTATTCAAATAAGGAGAAATATTCTTAATGATAATCTTATTAAAGAACGGATATAGCAAACGAAAGAGCCGTTTTCCCCCAAATTCTCGAGTAGGGTCATTCTGATAGGATACCACGCATTTATTACGAAACGCCCCCCCTGCTAACAGAAGAATCAGTGCACTGATAGAATGGTGACAATGAATAACATCATAGTGGTTTTTACGCAATAACCTTCGCACTTTTAGTATAGAGGCTTTATGCGCCTTCATTCCACCACATTCTTTACCATTGCTGAAATAGATATCACACTCTACTCCTGCTTTCTTTAACGACTCCACCTGTTCTTTCACAAATATTCCAAAAACAGGATGTTGTTCAGTAGGATAATTGCATGTTATATGTAATACTCTCATTTTGAAAGATATTTCCTTTTTAGTTTTTGAATTTGTTTTCTGATGTCTTTTTCATCTTTAATCACAAAACGAGTTGTTTCATCTCCCGTAAGCTTCCGATATCGTATTATTGCATCATCAGTGGCAACCTTTAACGAAGAGAAATCGCCTTTATCCGTAGGTATACGAATAACATCCTTCGTTCCACCATAGTTGCCAAGTATATAATCACCACGCTTAATTACACAAGTATTCCCTTGCCAAACATTTGATTTGTATTCGTTATTATATGCTCCGCTACAATAATAATTTCCACCGACAAAGGTATTGTTTCGGATAATCATACCCTTGTTTCCCTTAAAGTTATTTCCCAAGACATGGCAATACTTAAATCGAGATACAGGATAGTCAAAACCCGCAGTTTTCCCAACATTAAAAATGACATTATTCTCAAACACACAATTCTTAAACACTGCGGAATCGCTCTCGTTGGTCAGAAAATCCTCCCATCCTTGACAACAATCATAAATCACATTATTTCGAAATGAGATATTACCCTTAAATGACTCTCGACCTTGAATTGTACATCCGCAATCAAAACATCTTGAAATCCTATTATTATCTATTAGACAGTTCTCGAGATCTTTCGAAATCCAAAATTCTATGCCATTACCCAAAGAATTAAATTCATCTTTAAACAACCATGTTGATCCACCAATCATATCCACTTCACAGTTAGTGATTTTGCAGTGAGTTTTAGCGGCAAAACCAGCAGTCCCAAATCCTTCCAATCGAATAAATGATACTTCTGCATTTCTTACTCTTGCGCCAAAAGTACCCACAGAAAATTCCAATTGTAGTTTATTGGGGTCACCTGAGTAATATAAATATAAGCTATCAAAATCCTCTGTTTTCAAAAATAATGGATCATGTTTCTCTGTTTGCCAAAAATCCCAGTCTTTTTTCAACTCATTTTTATATTGAACCTTTCTTCCATGAATTATGTTTTGATCATATTCATGTATACAACCGATATTATTCAACATGGAAGAGCCTTGTGTGTTAAAACCTGTATAATTTAAGTCTTTTAGTGAGATTTTCCAAATATGCTCACCAACATTAATCCAATTTGGATTAATAATCCTCTTAAAACCACATATAATAGGAAGTTCCCCCTTGCCATATTTTGACAATACTCCTTTTTTAATATCAATGTTTTCATAAAACACATCTCCACTTTTCAAAAGGATTGTGTCACCTTTCACCAATGCCACTTCTATGGATTTCAACGGATGCCTCTCAGTAAAACCATCATTTGTATCATTTCCTTGTGATGATGACACATAGACTACTGTTGCATAGCAACAATAATTACAAGCCAAACATAAAAGAAAAATGAAAGACAATATGCGCTTCATTACTCTGGCAGTTTCAACCATTCGCCTATTTTATAATCCCATTCTTCTGGTTCAAATGGCACGTTCCCTGAAAAATGGAAAAAAGTCAATTCACCGAAATAGATATCACCATTTATATCATATAAGTCCACACGTACATGTGGGAAACCTTTGGATAATTGTCTTGACAGTTCCAACATTTTTCCGAAACCAACAGGTTTTTTTATTTCCTTTGTGGCTAAAGGATGTCCCTGTTTAAAGGGGAGATGATTCCAGTCTGTATCAAAAAAATCAAATCGCGTATCAAAGGGCCTGTCCGTAGCAACAAACAACATTTTGGGTTCGCCGTCAAAACAGAAAAACTTATAATCTTTTAACTCTGTTCCAGACTCATCAACCATAAACTTCTCAGCTAAGATACGTGGTTTGATATTCTTATATGGATACTCGCGATGCTGATAAAAGAAGTTGTTCTTCATGCTTCTTTCAATTTTTTTTCGTACAGCTTTTAAATCCATACAAGTCTTGTCCTTAACAACAGCCACGCCACCACTGTCATGAGTAGTTTTTAGCACAAACTGGTTAGGAAGCGTATCAAAGTCTATCTCATCAAAGGAGTTCCATATCCCGAGTGTCGGAATAATGTAACGCTCAGCATCTTCTCCAAGAATCTCCTTCACATATTCCTTCGCTTCTGCCTTATCAACCATGCGCGAATATTCTGGATGTATATCATTCAACTTTAACCACTGAAGTTTCTCGTTAAATGTTCTGGGATGGGTCAAGTTTGGAAATTTTCTCATCCCTGAGAAATACTCCCATTTCACAAATGATTCATCACTCATCCATTTAGATAAGCATCTACGAAGAAAAACGCCAAAAAGCCACTCCGGATGTTTTATTGATTTAATCAACTTATTTTCGTTGTTCATCTCTAAATACTTTTTTATTTGAATAATTCAGTAAAGTCTTCCTTTGAAGCACTTTTATATGTCATTGCAAAATCTTTTAATCCAGGAGCTTCTAACATTGCTTTTGACATTCCCAAAACGTCTTCTGAATTAACGATATAGCCATTATATCCATTATCCACGATCCTGTCAACTACTGGAATACAACGAGTTGCGACCACCGGCACACCGAGATACATTGCTTCTATAAGGGCATTAGGAAGTCCTTCCAGTCTTGAAGGTTGTACAAAACAATCACAATATTTTATCCAACGATACGGATTTGAATCAAAACCCACGAAATGCACTTTCTCTGTCAATTGAAGTTCGTCAAGCAATGTCAGCAAAGACTGGTAATACGTATCCCCATCTAAATACTTACCAATAAAAAACAATTCCGCATTTGGTTGTTGAGAAAGGACACCCTGAAATGCCTTAATAAGAATATCTTGGCCTTTTTCATAAGAGATTCGCCCAACCCATACATATCTCGGTTTTTTATCATTTCTATATGGCGATGGTTCTCCTGCTTTTGTTATAATCGTTGCAGTATCAATTGGATTATGCAGAGTAACCACACGATCAGCGCACATCTTGAAATTATTCAGTATTTCATCACGCATTTCCTCCTGTTGAGCAATAACGACATCTGCCATCGGATATGTTATCTTACACAGATTATAATTCATTTTTCTTAAATTGTATAAACCAATATTGCTCCGAACAATAATTTTGATCTTTCCAATTAATTTAGCCACCAATATAACCCGTACACTCAAATATATCAGAGAACAGAACACAACGTCAGGTTTCTCTCGAAGCATTAACTTATAGAGACGCAACATCGTAAAATCCCATATATTGCGAATCTTCAACAATTCTACTCTAAACTGTGATGGTATGAATTTGACTATATTACCTTCTTGCCTCCCCACAATCACAAACAAGATGTCAAATTCTTCAACATCCAACATCTTTGCTATGGTAATAGTCATTCTTTCCGCACCGCCCACCTCTGGAGATGTAAAAAAAATAACTTTTCTTTTATCTTTCATCAATATTGTATAAACACTTTGTTTGTGCATGAAACAGAACTATAAATAGAATACATCTTTTATAAAAACTGCTTATGCATACAAAAAGCTACTATTTAACGAATAATAACATTATCCCTATTTATTATTGGGAATTCATTCTTACCGACACTACTACTTCTCGCCATCATCGTGAATAAGAACACATAGAAATAGGCAAACATGTCAGGACGTTGATAAATAGTAGCAAAATAAAGAAAGAAGAAAATAACGAAAGGTATTTTTCTGTTTTTATGGGCAAGAAAATATACAATGAAAAACAAAGAATAACATATAAAAAACAACCACCCATGGACAATAATCGTGTTAAAAATAGAGCTTGAGCCTTTTACTATCTCTAGATAATAGGCTTTATCATCGATTCCGAACCAAAAAGCCCTTCCTTCCATCTGATCCAAATAATCAGCAACGATAAACATGTCAACACGATCATCTCCAGCCAACTTACCTGTTGATTCATCAATCGTTAAACGTTCTGCAATTTTCTCATTCAAGACGGGTACATTTACAACTATAATCACAGATAACGATATAATCACACTTAACCATAATATAGCAACTAACGGTTTTTTCTTTCTCAATATATTGATTAACCAACAAATAAACACCGCTACATAAAAGAAAAGAGAAAAAGAGATTAATCCAGCCAAGAATGCCACAATAACCCTTTTGTCTTTAAAATTGAAACTTTCTTTGGCAAGAAGCAATGCACTCATTGTTCCCACGACACCTGGTTCATCATAAGCCCCACAAAACCGCACAGGGCGCTCTTCCATGGTTACCATGGTAAAATAGACTTTATACACATCACCCTTTATTTCATTAAGAGGAGGAATGGTAAACAATGGTGAAATAATGCCTGGCACTGCAAGTACATATTCAATGATTGAGATTGCCATCACAACTGAATAAATCGTAAAAAAATACTGATAAGCTTTATTGGCAAATGAATCACGGCAAAACGGCATCATTAGAACTGGAGTAAAAAGAAGAAAGAAAAAAATATTATACCCACTTGTTTGCCAATACAATATCAAAATAGCAATAAAAGCAATAAAAAGCCACCTTTCTCTTAAAGAAAAAGAAACTTTATTAATAAAAAATAGAAATGCCAAAATTGTCCCCAATAAAAAATTACCATAAGGATTGCCAATTATCGACCAACAAAAATAAGGAGCCGACAAACAATACAATAGTAATCCCGCTACGAAAGCAGCACCCTTGTTAACAATAACTCTAGAATACCTTTCCGATGCTTTAATTCTCATTTAATTAATACAATTTACAATTAATGACTACCATAAGATGTCCTGATTATGCAAGATTCAAAAACTGTTCCATCAGAAACAAAGAAAATATTGGCAGGAAAATGCAAAAATGGGAAATGCATTTTTAACAAGTTTTTTCTGGCAAAGTTATTAGCTGGCCAAGTTTCAAATCCATCTCATAATTCTCAAATGGCTTTAACCCTCCCCAGTCAAAGAAAGTAAATTCACCAAAGTAAACATGTCCGTTAACATCAAAGAAATCCACTCTCACAAAAGGAATTCCCTCAGATAACTTTGTAGCAAGTTCCTTCATCAAATTGAAATTAGCTGGCCTTGGGGCCTCTGGAAGTAAACGCGGGAACCCATGATTAATATTAACCGGATTGTAATCCATATCATAGAAATTCTCATAGATATCTACTCCTTTATTTGTATAATACATATAGGTTGGCTTTCCATCGAAACACCACCATTTATAATCGCGCAATTCATTTCCTGTTCCATCATCAAGATACTGATCAGCAATAATTTTTCTTTGTATATCACGGTATTGTTTATCACGACCAGGCTTATAATAATCCTCCTTTAATCCAATGGCTATATTCTTACGGACTTCATTCAAGTCCAATGATAACTTGTCTTTGCAAATACAACGCCCTAGTCCAGAATTATGTGTACATTTCAATGCAAATTGATTTGGGAGTTTATCAAAGTCTATCTCATCAGCACTTTCCCACACACCTAAGCAAGGAACCACATACTCCTCCCCAATCCTCTTAGCGACAAAATCCTTAACCGCATATTTATCAGCCATCGTAACATATTCTGGTCTATGGCCATATAGTTTCAGCCAATTTAGTTTCTCGTTAAACGACTTTGGATTATTCAATTCAAGTTTTCTATGGAAACGATTTCTATAATATAACGAGAGATATTTTTCATCAGAGAGAAATCCTCCATACCTGATAAGAATGCGCCTTACTGCAACCGATGGGTTCTTAATGTAATAAAATAGTGATTGCATAATTCTTTTAGATATTTTAAAAATATATTAAAAAAAATGTTTCTTGTGAAGTATAAATAATTAGTGATGTAATATCATATCTCCTAATGTTAAGCATCACCACTGTGTAGTTGAAGATTAAATCATAGCTACAATATGTATCCAACTATCATAATGAACGTTTACGCATATTCATTAAATCTGCATTTCTTTAAATAACGTTTTTGCTGCCTTTCAATATAACGAGTGTACCATAGGAACGGATCTGTTGTTTTATGGATAAAAAATAAGAATCTACACTTGGGTAAATGATAAGTATTACCAGCCTTAATGATTGCACTATCAAGCCAAAGTGAATAATAATGAAACCATTTCCATAACCCACTTAAAGATTCCTCTCTGTATTTAAACTTATACTCAGATACTATGCGCACTCTATTTTTGGAAAAGATAGCACCCATATCTTTTGCATGTGAAACGGAATCATTTCCCTCACGATAATAAACAGTTACTTTATCCATAAACACCATCTTGTGTCCCACACCAATCATTTTGATAAACAAAGGATAATCCTCCTGCATAGGGAACCGTTCATCATATCCACCTACTGAACGAAGTGTATCAGTATGAATAAAATAGGTGGGGCCATATCCAAAAAAACAACGACAGATTACCTTATATTGAAACTTGGCAGTTGCTTCCTCGCGATAAAGATATGGTGAGACTTCTGTGGGATTCTGCAGGTCAGACTCTCGGAATTGTCCCGTAAAGTGCACACTTTTAGCTATCATATGCCGAACATTCGGATGGGTCGTTACATAATCAATGTAGTCTTCAATTGCTGTCGGAGCTAACATATCATCACCTGCGAGTCCTTTTAACCATTTACCTCGAGCAGCCTTTAACGTTCGATTACAATTGCCTGATACACCTGTATTCTTGTCCGATTCTAACAGCACTATTCTCTTTCCGCAATTTTTATGTTTCTCTACCCATTGCCTACAAACTTCAACAGTGTTATCTGTAGAGCAATCATCACTTATAATTATTTCTGTGTTTTGATATGTCTGAGCCAAAGCACTATTCAAAGCGTCAAGAACGTATTCTGATGAATTGTATGTCAGAATTCTAATTGTGACCAATGGTTGATTATTCATTCTAATTCGATTTATAAAGTTTAGCATTAACAAATGCTTTCAAATCAAGTCGTTTATTAAGCTCTATTATAGTAAAAATTGATGAACCAAACACAAATAAAGAACCTAAAATATATTTCCAAAGTGCAGGAAATGTAAGAACAACAGCTATACAACCAACCAATAATAGAAAATGTATTAAAAAAATACGCATAAAATCCTTCTCAAAAGAAAAATCATAACGTTTTCTTGCTATCATATAAACTTGAACCAAATAAATTAAGTATGTCAGAGCAAACGAAAGGCCTAAACCTTGAAGTCCCCCTAATTTATATCCTACAAGATTCAAAAACAAAGTATATATACCTGCAGAAAACTCGTTACACATAAATAGTTTAGATTCACCTTTAGCAATGAAGACGTATGATATTGACCATGAAGCCATTTTAAAAAGCATACCCGATGAACTCCACACAATATAGGGGGTAAGTGGAAGGAATTCATCAGAATACAATATCCTAACTACAAAAGGGATAAAAACCACACAAACTACAAGAAGTGGGGCAAGTATAAGCATTCCTATTTCTCCCTGCTGATTCATTATCAAGCGGCACTTGGCATTGTCTTGATTCACTGAAGCTAAACGTGGATAGAAATCTGTACCCATTGCGGTAAAAACAAGCCCTGTATATTGTGTCATCAACATATAGCCAGCAGAGAACAGACCAACGGCTTCCACGCCATCCCATGATCTGATACAAGCTCGTAGCGCATAAGAACTAGCAGAAGACAGCAACTGCGAAAGGCTCATAGCAACACCCAATATTAACATTGTCTTACCTACTTGAAAAACTTCCTTATTGGGCATCACAACTTTTTCCACCTTCACCTTACGAGAGAAGTACCATGTAAGCACAAGAGCCGTTGCTGAACTTATCACGATATTGGGTACAATACCTTTTATTCCCAACCAATAATAAAGCGGCACAGATATCACAAGTCCCAGCGTAACACCTATAGCCGTAGACTTGGCCAGCAGTTTTAGATGACGTGTGCCCTGCAATATCACCTTCTGACCAGCACTCAATTGCGCCAACAATAAAGTGACGGAAATGATGATAAAAGGTATGATGTGATCCGAATCACCAAACGACGACTTACTCAACACTGGAGAAAAGGCTATCACCACAATCATACCCAGCAAACCAGTAATCCATACCAGTCGCCGTAAAGCAAAGACAACGCGAGAAATCCGCGTTTGGTCACCTGTTCCATGGGCCTCAGCGACATTACGTACTGCACTAGATGCTAGGCCAAAGGAAGTGAGTTGTTGAATAAGAAGAATGGCAGAAGAGTAGAGACCTTGGATACCAACACCCAACGGGCCTAACAAGACAGCAATGAACTTTGCCTTGATGACTTCTATCAAAATTTGATAGACTTGCACCCCACCAAAAAGTGATGTTGCCTTGAAAATACCTCGATATGAAGATTTCTGTTCTCCAGATATTTTGTTTTCTTCTGACATGTGTTTGTTTTAGATGTTTCAAATTATTTGAACAGGTTGATGAGTCTTACTACTTCTGATACATCTTCCAACTTTATCGCAGGACCAATAGGCAAACTCAATTCTTCGTTCGCAATCTTCTCTGTAATAGGCAGACTCAACTGAGGCGTATTCCAACCTTCCTTTGCATAGCATTCCTGCTTGTGGGGCGGAATCGGATAATGAATCACCGTTCCTACGCCATTCTGCTCCAAATAGTCATGCAAAGCATCACGCTTTCCTTCGCCTACAGAAATCGGGAACAAGTGATAAACATTCTGTTCATCAGGCAACAAATCCGGCAATGTAATCAATGGATTGTTAATATGTTCATAGTAATAATGAGCCACTTCCTTACGGTGTGCATTATCTTCTGTAAGATACTTTAGCTTCACATCCAGGACAGCTGCCTGTATTTCATCCAAACGGCTATTACGACCAGTATATTTGAACACATACTTCTTCTGAGAACCATAGTTAGCCAAAGTACGTATAGCCGCTGCCAACTCAGGATCATTAGTAGTCACTGCTCCACCATCGCCCAATGCGCCAAGGTTTTTGCCTGGATAGAAAGAATGACCAGCAGCATCACCAATAGAACCTGTCACTCGACCATCCGTATGCTTGCACCCGTGAGCTTGAGCATTATCCTCAATAAGTTTTAGGTTGTACTTATTGCAAAGTGCTCCAATCTTTTCCGTATATGCATTGCGGCCATAGAGGTGTACGATAGCAATGGCCTTGGTATTAGGAGTGATTGCTGCCTCGATATGGTCATCATCAATCTCCAAAGTATTAAGCTTAGGCTCCACAAGAACAGGCTTCAGACCATTCTCTGTAATAGCAAGAATCGTGGCGATATAAGTGTTCGCAGGAACAATCACCTCATCCCCTGGCTGCATTGCACCCATCTCAATATATGCACGAAATATCCAAATGAGGGCATCAAGGCCATTGGCGCACCCTATTGTATATTTCGTGCCGATAAACGCTGAGTAGTGCTTTTCGAATTGCTCGTTCTCTTTTCCTTGAAGGTACCAACCACTATTGACTACACGGCTTACGGTCTCGTTTATTTCTGCACCATGCAGTGCAGTTACTTCTTTTAATGATAAAAAAGGGGTATTATTCATTGTAATTATTATTAATCGACGGACATATCTTTTAAATATTTTGCAGGAACACCTACGAACATTTGATGATTAGGAATATCATGTGTTAAAAGGCTTGCTGCTCCAAGCATTGCATAATCACCAATAGTAATACGGGCAAGTACAGTAGATGCAACTGCAACGTCAGAACAATAACCAATGTCTACGCATGAAACAATGGTTGAACCCATTGCAATATGAGAAATAGCACCTATGTTAACATCATGTCCGATATTTGTATTTGCCTTAATCATAGTACACTTACCAATATGTGTTCTTGGAGCAATATATGCATTATACATTACAAATACACCGGGTTCCAATACTACAGTATTGTCAATAAATGCTGTATGATGAATAATTGTAGCCCACCTATCATCTGGAATATCTATTTCTTCAAACATTTGAGCCGTCTTAAAATTTCTGCCAATAAGATGTATTGCCCATGCAAAATAATAACCTTCGTCAAGAAGTCTTGAAATATCTGCTAACTTTCCCAAAACAGGATAGCCGTCTACTTCTGTGTCATAATCATTACAAAAGCCTGCAATTTCCCATTCCAAATCATTATATCTATTACGATTATCCTTGATACATGCTTCTATGACACATCCGTGTCCAGCACCACCTATTATGACAACTGGTTTATTAATCTGCTGATCCATTTTTTCTGTATTCTAAAAATACTTGATAATCTCTTATGTAATCTACCTTTTGATAAATATCTGAGGCTAATACCATAGCTACGGCACCAGAGGAAAAATCTGTCAAGTCACGCCACATCCCCGGCTTTACATACAATCCTTGATAAGGGCGGTTTAAAAAGAAACTGCGTTTGCACTTCCCATCATCCAAAGTCACCGTGAAAGAACCAGAGGCGGCAATAATCAACTGCTCCAACTCCTTATGTGCGTGAGCACCACGGCCCTCTCCTCCTGGAATGTCATAGAGATAGTACACACGCTTTACATCAAAAGGCAAGGTTACACCGTTTTCAACAACAGTCAGGTTTCCCTTCCGATCACTATGGTGGCGGTCAAGCTCCACTATCGTACAATCAAAAACATTATATTTCTTCATTGCTCTTCAACGTTTTAAACAGTTCATAATCACGGATGTAATCCTCTTTGCTATAGTGTTCAGAACCAAACTCAAGTGCCAAAGAATTGGTTGAGAAATTAACCATCTCACGCCATAAACCCGCTGGAACATAAAGGCCATAATACGAGCGGTTCAACGTAAACGTCCTTTTCTGATGACCATCATCCACAATCACGTCAAATGCTCCAGACATAGCAATAACAAACTCGTGGTTCTGTCTGAATGCATGCCCTCCTCGACTCTCCCCTCCTGGTACATCATAAAGCCAATATGTCCGCTTGATTTCAAACGGAATATGGCTCAACTGCTCCACAAAAGAAAGGTTGCCACGTGGATCTGTGATTTTCGGCAGTTCTATGATCTTAACATCATCTATTGTCATATCACCTCCTATCAATATTCATGCAACGAAATATATGTATGATACATTTTAAATCAATCCATTTAGAAATGAGCGGAATTATCATGAGATTGTCATTGTTTCCCTTTATGTGAGACTCTGGCAAGCCCCACCCCCATTCTTTTTCTCTGTTATATCTTTTTCCCCCTTATTCTCAATAATCTGCACCGCTGGACCCACTACAAATGAGAGTTGTGTGGTATTTGTTTGTAGCAGTTTCCAAAAGTGCAGTGCAGAAGAGGTATCTTTTATGAAAATATCGAGGAGAGTTTGTGTTATTATGCAAATAGAGGAAAGTGATCAGCTACAGGATTGCATCACACTGGATATCAACTACTGTATTCAAAACACTATCGGTCTTTATACATATTATCGTAAAACTTCTGATAGTCACCGCTGGTTACGTTATCCATCCATTCTTGATTATCAAGATACCACTTCACGGTTTTCTCTATACCCTCTTCAAACTGCAAGCTGGGTTCCCAGCCAAGTTCCTTCTGAAGTTTTGTACTGTCAATGGCATAACGGAGATCATGACCTGCACGGTCGGTGACATAGTTAATCAGATCCATGTCTGCTCCCTTAGGGCGTCCCAACAAGCGGTCAACGGTATTAATCAAAACCTTGATGATATCGATATTTTTCCACTCATTAAAGCCTCCAATATTATAGGTATCTGCTATCTTGCCATGATGGAAGATGGTATCAATGGCTCGTGCATGGTCTTCTACATAAAGCCAGTCGCGCACATTCTCACCCTTGCCATATACTGGCAATGGCTTGCGATGACGGATATTGTTGATAAACAACGGTATCAGCTTCTCGGGGAACTGATAGGGACCGTAGTTATTAGAGCAGTTGGTCACGATCGTTGGCAAACCAAACGTATCGTGGAAAGCACGGACTAAGTGGTCACTGCTGGCTTTAGCTGCACTATAAGGGCTATGCGGTTGGTACTTCAGATCCTCGGTAAAGAACTGCTCTCCATAAGCCAAGTGGTGCTTGCCACTGGAGGCCTTGGTGGTAAACGGAGGCTCGATACCTTCTGGATGCGTCATTTCAAGTGCTCCATACACCTCATCTGTAGAGATATGATAGAATCGTTTTCCATCATATTTGTCGGGAAGGCTCTCCCAATAGGCCTTGGCTGCCTGCAACAGGCTCAGTGTCCCCATCACATTGGTCTGTGCAAAGGTGAAGGGGTCTTTGATACTACGATCCACGTGGCTCTCTGCTGCCAGATGGATGATACCATCGACATTCTCATCCTGCATCAACGTCAAAACGCCATCAAAGTCGCAGATGTCCATTCTGACAAACTTGTAGTTTGGTTTATTCTCAATGTCCTTCAAGTTTGCAAGATTACCTGCATAAGTCAACTTATCAAGGTTGATTATCTTATACTCTGGATACTTGTTCACAAACAGCCTCACAACATGGCTGCCAATGAATCCAGCACCGCCGGTAATAATTATATTTCTTTTCATATTTCTTTCATTCAGAGAACACGAATCGGACAAATTGGACGAATCTTTTCCTTACTGATCACGAAAACAACGAAAATAGCGAAATAATCGAAAATTCCTTGCAGATGACAATCTTATAACAAGATTGCTTTGCTGAGCAAAGGTTGATATTGGTTTGAAGCATCGTGAAAGAACTCTTTCAGAAGTGCTTCGGTATAATAACTTTCATCTGCGGTTTTGGGGACTTTTTCGATTTTTTAGAATCTTTCGGAATCCTGTATTACTTAATCACGAAAACGACGATACTAACGAAATAATCGAAAATTCCTTGCAGATGACAATCATTAATGATTGCTTTGCGGTGCAAAGGTTTTGTTTTTCTAAAGTAGTTCTGAAAGCAAGTTTTCAAGACAATTAAGCAAAACAAAACGTCTCATCTGTATAAATCTTTATATTCGTGCTCTTCGTGAGATTCGTGGTCGTTAAAATACTATTCGTTCTTTTTCCAACTCTGCTGAATTTCCGAAATTAAGCAAGAGCCCCAGATTGTAGCCTGTTGCATGAAGATAATTGTAAACTTGAGACCGGTGAGCGTCATCCAATACGGTTACCGCCTTCAGCTCTACAATTATCTTACCAAAGCATACAAAGTCTGCTTTGTAGGTTTGCTTAAGTTCTATTCCATCATAATCTATCTTCAATTCCTTTTCGCGTTCATAAGGAATTCCTTGACGCTTAAATTCAATCTCTAACGCTTCCTGATAGACTGCTTCAAGGAAACCCGGGCCAAGTGTGTTGTATACCTTAAAGGCTGCTCCAACTATCCTATAGCTTTCTTCCTTGAAGACTATCATATTTGTTATTTAAGAACACGAATTGCACTAATCTTACGAATTATATGATGTTGATGACAGCCAAAGGCTGCTTTACGAACAGTAAGTGTTTTATTTCTGATGTGTATTAAATACTAGTTTTTATATGCACATCTGCTAAAGAAAACAGACCATCAACATATAACGATTCTTTATTAGTCTGATTCGTGAGATTCGTGGTCGTTATTATACGTGTTGTAATGTATTTGAATTAATTTCCTCCTTCATTTCATCGATTACTTTCAGCAGGTATTGGCCATACTGATTCTTGAGCATTGGCTGGGCTATCTCACGCATTCGCTCTTCACTTATCCAACCATTGCGATAGGCAATGCCTTCCAAGCAGGCGACCTTTAGCCCCTGACGTTTCTCAATAACCTCAACGAAAGTACTTGCTTCGGCTAAGGAGTCATGTGTACCTGTATCCAACCATGCGAATCCGCGGCCAAAAACCTGAACTTTCAGTTCTCCATCTTTTAAGAACTCTTGGTTGACAGTGGTTATCTCTAATTCTCCACGGGCTGATGGTTTGATGTGTTTAGCCACATCAACCACTTTGTTAGGATAGAAATATAATCCTACAACAGCGTAATTGCTCTTGGGTTCCTTTGGTTTCTCTTCAATAGAAAGGCAATTACCATCTTTATCGAATTCCGCTACGCCATAACGCTCGGGATCTGACACCCAGTAGCCAAAAACAGTTGCTTTCTTGTTCTTCTCAGCATCCTCAACAGCTTTTCTAAGCAGACCCGTGAAGCCTGAACCATAAAAGATGTTATCACCAAGAACAAGGCATGCAGAGTCATCACCAACGAACTGCTCACCAATGATGAATGCTTGTGCCAGTCCATCGGGTGAAGGCTGCTCTGCATATTCGAAGTGTACACCATAGTCACTACCATCGCCAAGAAGGCGTTTGAAACCAGGCAGATCGTAAGGTGTACTGATGATGAGTATATCCCGGATCCCTGCCAGCATCAGCGCACTGATGGGATAATACACCATCGGCTTATCATAGATGGGCAGCAATTGTTTGCTTACCCCCTTAGTTATCGGGTAAAGCCTGGTGCCAGAGCCGCCGGCTAAAACTATTCCTTTCATGGTTTTCTATTCAATTATGTATTATCTGCCATCTACTACACTGAACATAGCCCAAATAAACTATGCCTTCTTCTCATTGACATAACAAAACATTTTCAATTCCATCCTGTAGTTTCTAAATATCTGCACTGCCAGACCCACTACAAATGAGAGTTGCATAGAATTGGTTTGTAGCAGTTTCTGTTGGTGCAGGAAGAGGGGATATAGTTTGTTGTTTACTTGTAGTTCCTTCGACAAGCTCAGAACGAGTGTGCAACGTCGTACTACCGCTTACTGTTTTTTGGGTGGGTCAGCAGGATGGCAGGGGACAGGTCAGTTCCAGTCACTAAAACCTGCCAGTTAATCCGTATCCTTAACGATTATTGATTCATCAAATACTTTGCAATTTCCTTCAAAGCATCATTTCTTATATCGTTCATCACTTTTGTGCCCTCGGCATCCACGGAATGTATCATCTCAAGGAGCTTACAGGCTTCCGTCCTCTCTGCATCACTCATGAAGCCACCATTCGCATTGATATGTTGTGCCATCTGGTTAGCTAATCCATTGAGCCGCATCTTCTCTTTTGTCAGCCAAGTGAGCTTCGTAGCTTTTTCCATCCGCGACCACTCAGAATGTAGCCGCTCTATCTCCTCAAAAGCAGTGTTAGTATACATTTAAATTCTTAATGTGATGGCATGGGACAAGGATAAGGACTATGCGACTAAAGCACTCACACCTTCCTTATTCTGCCAAACAAGTATGCTAGCATATAACCGCGTGGTCTTGAAGTCGTCAAGGCTATATGCTTCGATCATCTTCGCCATGATATTTCCCACCTTGTATTGTATATAGACTAGTGCCTGTGACAACAACTTGAGCAGGTCGTGACCACGGCATATATCATAAAGGCTCTCCCCTTCCAACGAGTGAGTGGTAATAAAAGCACTCACGTCTGCAACTGTACACTTGTTCCCTGTCAAGGCAACAAACTTGGCCGTGCTATCCTGCTCCCAGCCTTCCACTATACTGTGCTGGTTGAAATCCCAGTATTTGGCCGGACGCAGGTTCTTATGGAATACTACCGACTGATCAGCCACGTCGTTATAGATGCGTAGATAGCCAAAGTGACGGCATACAGGGATGCACTTGGCAAGAGCTGCATCATAGTCGGGTGTCCAAGTGCGTAACGCTTGCTGTACAGACTCAGCCTCCAGGAGTGTCATCTCCAAATCACGATGGTCGGTAAGGAAGATGTTCTCAGGAGCGGTGAAGCCTTCTTCGTAACGCGAATAGTCGGCATCACGGATTCCCATGATATGCGCCACAGGCACCTCTTCTTTTATTTCACGCACAATAATCTCCACATTAGCATATCCCTTGCGGCCGGTTTCACCCTCGGAGGTCTTGACAACCGTAGAGTCGGGGCGCATGAACTTCTCGTACACGGCCACATCCTCCTCGGCTTCCACTATAACCCAGGCCACACGCAGTCCCGCAGGGGACATCATGGCCTGACGGATGGCAGCCTTGGTGCCTACGGGTTCAAGAACGGTATCTTTGAGAGACTGCAGCATATTATTCTTGGATTGACAAGGTGAACAAATCTACGCTCTTTGACCACAGACTATTGAAAATCTGCGGTGAATGGGTGGCCACTATGCACTGGAATCCACGAAGCTGAGCAATCTCTGACAAGTTCTTCAGGTAGTTCATCTGCCACATCATATGCAGTGACAGCTCTGGCTCGTCAATCATTACCAAAGTGCCGGACTGTGCATGGAACAGCAGTTCGAACACCTGAATAATCATCTGCTTCTCACCGGATGAGAGCTGGTCAAGCGATAAGATGGTGTGTAGTTCGTCCTCGGCCATGAAGCGAAAACCGAAACGCTTTTCTATCTCAAGATGCTTGTTGGCAAACTCGCAACGGTTGATGATGGCCTGGAAACAAGCTATTCGAGACTCGTACTCCTTGCTCTTTTCCGGAGAGGAAAGGATATCCTTCAGCTCCCCGGGGTAAGGCCTCATTCGATCAATCGCCCTCGTGTTATTATCAATTATCAACGTCTCGTCCTTGAGGTCCATCTTCATGCTCAGCATGCGCTGGTCGTTAAGGTAATAACAAGTGCGGGACTCGAAAAACATCTGGATATTATCCGTGTTTCCAGACATTGTAATGGTTCCGTCTGCAGCCTGAATGACTGTAAACTCTTCAATCAGGGTTTTGTCGCTGCAGGAAATGCGACTCAGGCGAATCTGCAGCTTCTTGCTAAGCGTCTGAACAATATCGGTATCTACGGCCTTTGACTCTTCATCTGTGCGGTCGACGGAATACTGGTAAACAGCCTCTGCGCCGACTTCGTCGAAGAACAGCTCGAAGCTTTTAAACGGCATCTGGAACATCTTATCGTAGGTCTGACGTATTGCTGCCGCGATAAAGTCCAGTATGGTGGTCTTTCCGTACCCGTTAGGGGCGGTGATGAACTTCACGGCAGACCCGTCAGTATTGGTCAAGTCAATATCGTAGTTATAGACGTTGAACAGTTGGAATATCTTAATTCTTGTTAGCATATTGGTCTGTTTCAGAGTTTAAACAGCTGGGCCAGAAGGTTGCGGGTAGCCTCGTTCACAGTAAGGGATGCATCCTTATATATATTTTTTTTGTCGTCGGAAGTCACAACAGCAGTGTAAGATGGATAGTCGTCGCTCTTGCTGGCATTATTCTCGTGCTGCATGGGTCTGAGGTTCTTCAGATCATCAATGAGAGTGGTACAGACCCCTTCTTTTTCTAGCGTAGTCTGTGGGAAGATATGATCAATCTCCCAGCCGTAGATGCTGTCCTGAACGCCATACTTATCCCATACAATCCACGCTCCGCAAGGGTCCTTGCGGTACATATCGGGGTTAAAGCCATCCACTATCTGACCTTTCTCCCATACTTGCCGTTTTAATTGATTTGTTACTTCCATTTTGTTATAAATCATAGGATATCAATGATGTCACAATGTGAGGGGACAAGTACGTGATATTTACAACACGAGCGTGCTAAAGTAATTCATGAACTCTTTTACATCTTTGAATGAGACTTCCTGCGACTGTGATGGGATAACTTTGGCTCGCACCTGGGTACGGCTCACAGCATCTAACATCGCCTTGATATCTGAAGGAACATTTGTCAACTCCACAACAAATGCATTATCCTCTGGATTCTTCAGGAAGAGATTATAAAATTCGTCTATGAAACTGCGCGTAGCGAACTTCACACCTTGGAAATTCATTTCCACGGCATTAGCCCCACTATTCTCTATCATCAATTTAAGATCTTGGGCACGCATCCTGGATTTCAAATCGGGAGTGAGGATGGGAGCAATATCTATCGTTTTCATTATTCTATTATTTATGTAATGTGGACAGATTGATCCTTATCTTCATCTGTTGTCACAGATTTTACTTGTTCATCATGTTGTGATAAGAAAACCACCTCCCCTTCACTACCACTTCTCCACAAATTCTGTCAAAAGTTTATATATCTTCTCCTTTTTCCATTCTTTAGAGCGATGCATACGAAGGATTCTCTGCATTCGCCATATCACTCGTCGATCATCGTGCACCTGCTTGTCCAGACTCTCAAACATCGATTCAAGATAAACCACATCTTTGGAATGAATGTTCATCAACCTATCATCAAAAGAGCCTGGTGTGCCGAAAAAATCCGCATATATCTCGTCATATAAGAACACATGCAATTTGTCGAGAACAGTGTAAGTATCTACCCTTCCATTCCATATTCCACTGACAATCTCTGTGTCAGGTGCCACCTCGGATAGTTTTTCTATCAGCTCCTTTGCTGTCATATTATTCCGTTAATCCTTTTTGTCAAAAAAACCAAGGAATTGCATATTATTATGGCATGGCAAGCATATAAAGCCCACGTTCTGTAAATACCTTGGTAGAATTGCTGTTCATCACTGACACGTTTGTGGTCAAAATTTTTGACCGCAAATCCTTCAACTCACTCTTAGACAGTTCAAACATATCGTGTGGAGGGAACTTATCCTTGTTATTCCGTACTACCTGATTCACCTCCTTAGTCTGTACGCCATACAGTGCAGCGACATCTGCATCCGCAATCACTTCAAATCCACGAATGACCGCCACTTTATCCTCGACTGCCCTCATCAGAACAGGTAACATATCGGTTTCCTTCTTCTTTGAATCTTTCATATTAATAATTCTTGCGTACCGGAAATAACAGGGGGATAGGTACATGTCATAGGGGTCAAGTTATTAATGGTTGAGTAAATAAAAAAGGAATTTGTCGGATACATTTCCCATCTCACTTTTATCATATATGTAGAGAAGTGTGACCTCAACATTATCTACATTTATTCTGTTTATGGAGAAAGTGATAACTCGCATACCACCACTCTTTCCTCCTCCTTTATCGGCTATGCCAAATCTAACTTTCCGTAAACCTCTGCCAAGTTCTTTTCCCTGAAATGGATTCTCTTTGATTTTCTCAAGAAAAACACGGTAATCAGCTACCAATGAATGATATTTTTTCTTATATATTGTTTGAATTTTCGTTCAAACTCCGGATGTGTATATACAGAAACTTCCATGATTACTCCTGTTCCAGTTCTGCAAGAAATTCTTCTGCACGACGACCGACATGGGTGTTATTGAGAGTTGCCTGACGAACTTCTTCTGCACTTTTCTTGACAGAAACTGCCATCATACACACCGATTCCCGAACATCATTCGGCAATTGTTGTTCATAAGCACGCATATCTTCTACATTCTTTTCATCTGCTTTCTCCGCAAGTACACGGATACGGAAAGCATTGCGTACACGTTTTGACTGTGACTGATATAATGCCCAAAGAGCATCTAATGGTGATATCTCACTATGATATGTTGAAGTTGTTTCCATCATCGTAATTTTTTAGAAATTGATGCATTTATAATCTATTATTTAGTCATGACAGGGGATAGGTACGTGTCACATCTTCTGTTAAAGTTGAGAGTTGATAGAGATAAGAGTTGGGATTTAGTTTAGAGTCAGTTCACAAATTTAGAGCGATATACTGTTTTAACCTATTAAGCTGTAAGTCATTAACCTACTAAGCAAAATTTACTTCGTGCAAAATGCTAACGCTCGGCATAGCTCAAGCAAGCTTGACTCTGCACTCACTTAATCGCATTTTTCAATAACCAATAACCCTTAACCAATAACCCTTACACAAAATGAGGGGGACACCGCCAAATGATGGTAGTGTATGGATGGGAAACCGGTATATGTAACAATTCTGCAACATTTGTACTGACTTTCAGCAACAATGGATTGAGTTATGTACATATTTTGGTGCAAAGATACAAAAAAAGTTTAAAGTGGAGTGTTTTTGTGTTGAGAGAATAAGAAAAACAACGTATTTTGGCGTTTTCTATCTTCAATTTTCAGTTTAACAGCACCTTTGACAATGTCAAAGTAAGGAAAAGGTTGGGTCACTAGCAAAAACCTGTGTTTCGTATTTGAATAAAAAAGCCTGCGGACAAAAAGAGACAAAATATCAAATATACTTCTTTGTGGTTCCGATGCTCTTCGCATCTTGTTGTCTAAGCATCCTTGTCTGTGAGTACAAGCAAGCTTGACTCACATCCCCTCATGCCTATCCACAGCTTTCTGCTTTTGAACCACTCGAAGCAAAAAAAAGGGGGGGCTTGTTTAGCGGTCAGCGAGTCTTTTTACAGACCCCCTCTGTCTTTCATCTCCCCCTCTATGGGGAGAGGCTGTCCATTTACCATTTTACATTGCACATTGTCCGTTATACATTTTACATTTTACATCATTTTTTGTTTATTTGTATTTGTCAAAATCGACACAGGAATTTGCAGGTGAGCCAAAAGGTTAATAGGTTAATAGCTTAGTAGCATAATAGCGTCTAAGGCCTAAAGGACTCGGTCTAAGATGCTTATGACCTTTGACTTCCAAGAGGTCAAAGAACGTGATATATTCCCTTTAGCTCCTCTAACTTCAATTAATTACCAAAGGAATAGTTTTCTACTAATGAGCTATTTTTACTAAGGAAAAAGCCTGTTTTTGGGGGTGCACCATGACTTATACTGATATAGATAGACACAATTAAAAACCAATAAAGTTTATCTATTATGAGTAAAAATTATCAAAGGTACAGTGAAGAGTTCAAGTTGTCCGTCATTCGTGATTACTATTCTTCTGGCA